>Ga0209589_1013122_pt1 | contig 10968 bp, 10 predicted proteins | sample CowpeawhiteBW_FD_187525 | JGI IMG/M metagenome (GOLD analysis project Ga0209589, IMG submission 187525) | Root nodule microbial communities of legume samples collected from California USA - Cow pea white BW (SPAdes) (version 2) | ecosystem: Host-associated > Plants > Roots > Nodule | place: USA...
ATCCTAGACAATTATCTGCAACATTGTGCCAATATACAGTTTCAGGTAAATTACTAATTAATGGAGAGTCGCTGTCTACAAGTTCTTTATAACAGCATGCAGACTGCTTCCGCTAACTTCTTCATAATGGCTGACTATAGATCCATTAGGCATAATCATCTATTGTCAAAGATGAATTGTTATTCAAAACCTAAATTTTAAAGAGGATACGGTCATAGTTTGCATTTGCATATGCCACTCGACGCTTAAAGGCACGTAAAGCTGACCTACACCATCACAAACAATCTTTGACACACATGCTGTTCCTTTATACCTCTCTAAGTATTCTTTCTTTTTCCCATTTCACACACATGCTGCTCCAAATCAAGACTCACTCCTTAATTACATTCAACAACGTAAATCACCTGCTAAAACGGATTTCACACTCCGTTTCGATGAAAAACCAAAAAAAACAGAAAACAAAACAGATTCCGTATTCCGTTTCAGCGTCCTCCGACACGGATTCCAGAATCCTTTTCAGTAAAAAAAAAAAAAAAAAAAAAAAAAAACGGATTGTGTATTCCGTTTCAGCTTTCTGCGAAACGGATTTCATATTCAGTTTCGGACAAAAAAACAAAAAAAAAACTAAACGGAATGTGTGTTCCGTTTCACGCATGTTTGAAACGGATTTGGATAGCCATTTCGGTGCACTCTTAAAACGAAGACCGTTTCTCAATTTTGATGAAACAGATCTTGTAATCTACTGCTAAAATCAATTAAAATATACAAACAACCATTCCTAAAATCAATTAAAATATAATAACATTACTTAACTGGGCAAATGGAGAAGATGGGGGTTTGTGGAGTTGCGCGAAAGGAGAAAACGAGAAAAGGGAGGTCGCAGATGCTGGGGAGAAGAACAGTGTGTGGACGGTCCGGAGAAGAAGAGTGTGTGGAGGTTGTGTGCGAGAATGTGTGGGAGAAGAGCAGAATGTGGGAGAAGAGACCTTCACGCGCATCAGCTAGGTCAAAGATTCTTCTGATGGGGTGCAGGGAATCTGATTCTTATTGCTTTATTGGGGTGCGTTTTGGGGGTGCAGAGGGTGAGGGCGGTTTTGGGATGCAGGGGTATGCGGTGAAAAAGATATAGTAACTCTTATTTTTTACCATGAACAAATATGGAAATAAATTTGATTTTGGAAGTACAAGAGAGATTGTTGGAGAGGAGAGATTGTTGGAGGTGTAGAGAGAAGCCCCCTAATCAAGACTCAGACTGAGTGCAATGGAAAAACAGTTCAAGTGGGCTTATTTGGCTAAATAGGTTCAAAACAAAAGTGGCCTAGATCATCTCAAAAGAACATCTAAAAACATGTTATGACAAAGAACAAAGGAAAAATTAAGCACCAAAAGAAACTTGAAAACAGATATTTAAAACTGCAGACAGTGAGAAAATTGGCAGAAAAGCAAAAATTTGAACCCAACTGGAATCACAAATTGTCCTCAATGTGCAGGGAGTGAACTGTTCATTTAAATTAACTGAGGAACGACATAGAAGTTATTAGTGAGTCAACATCAACCTTTCCAACGATTAGTTTGAATTAAAAAAACCAAATCAAATAAGTTTGGATCACAATTTAATTTTCAAGATATCAAATTTGAATTTAAAATATCAAATAAGCTTTCCGTCATTTTCTGAACCTAAACAGATAAGTTCAATCCCCAATAATAATTTAGAATACTACGTAAACAAAGTCTGTTTATATTGTAACAAACCAAAATAAATACAACATATCAATCGATCCCGACCAAAAAATGAAAGGCTAACTCAACTCCAAAATTTGTGATCTCCAAATTATTGCTCATAATGACTACATAGAAGTTAAGACAGCTACTATTACAGCATCAATGATGATTTTTCACTCATCATCACTCTCATCGTCATCACCAGCAGCAGAGTTGAGAGCCTGTAAGCGTGCAACCAATTTAGCCTTTCTCTCCTCATAAGTGAGTTTCTTCAGATTGTACCTGCACAAAGACGCAAATATTCTCAGAAACATCATCCATACTAAAACCTAAATTACCAAAAATCAGAACCAAAAAAGGTTTAAAATGTCAACCAAGCCACAACTTGAAATATAGCAAAAATAGAGTACAAAAGTTAAAAGCAAACAAATTATTATTATTGCGTAATTTTTATGAAGTTTAAAAAATAATAATACAGCAAATCATAATTTAATAATTATTATAATTGAAGCATTTTTTTATGAAGTTATTGAATAATGTAAAATCGTAAGTTCATCCTGATATAAATTAATCAGGTCCATGAGTAGTAGGTATGACCATTTTTATAAAAAACTATGAGTGAATTAAATTAGATCTACTTCATACAATCATAAATAAATATTTATAGGACTGATTAAAATTTTATGTAACTTAAAAAAGAAACATGTGATTCTTATTTCACAATCCCAACATTTCATAACAAGACTTAGTGATTCATAACCATAATAAATATTACTAACAAATAACATTAACATTAGATTTAATAAATTTCAATACTAAACCACACCTATATATCCACGAAATTACATATTTCACAAAACAATTAATGTCATACGGAACTAGTTGCAAAAAGAAGATGAACACAAGCCAGATAAATAGCAGAAACTAGATAAACAGCACAGAATTAGTTAAATATACAGTCAATCCAACAACAGCTCCAATTCAAAATGCCAGATATTAAATGACAAGAGATATATGCATTTCACTAATTATAAAATTATATAGACATATACATTTTGCTAATTCTAGAATCTATATAGACATGCATTTCACTTATTCTACAATCTATATGCATTAAAAAAATTAACAGTGCTTTACCTCTTGTGCTCCTTTGGCGCCTGCTTCTCAGATTGTTTGAAAGTAGGATCAGCTCGGATGGAAGCATGAACCTTCTTATACAAATCCTCCAAACCATCAGGCTCTATTCCCCGCTTAATAAAAGCACTAAAGTGTGACTGGTATTTCTCTGGCTCATCCTCATTCAATGTCTGCATAACACAATTGTACTAAATAGTCGTGATATAGTACTAAACATTTAAACACAATTATACTAAATAAAACCTCTGTGCGTACCTTCATATAAGCAGCAACATGTCCACCAAAAACATATTTGCGATGAACATCAGCATCAAGCTCCTTCTTATCCTTATCAAAGCCAGCAAACCTTTTATCACTATGAGGTATATCCAAACCCCCATCGAGAGCTCCCTGTAAACACAGCAGAATTACCCAATTTGTCTATTAATAAACAAAAATCACACTAAATAGCACTGTATCGAAATAGAAATAGAATACCTTAAGGGCACCAAAGACACGATTGCCTGTTGTGGTCCTAATAAGACCAACATCAAGGAGAGCACGGAATGGTCTCCTGGTATCCGCTGGTTCCACTGAATAATCCTCTCCGGTGGCCTGAAAAGGGAACATCCAAATAACTTAGAAAGATGTGACAAATAAAAAAAAAAAAAAAAAAAAAAAACAGAGCATAGCAAACTTATAGATACCTCGACATTTCCTTCATACTCCTCATCCATTTCAAGCTTCTTAAGCACTCGACGGGCCAACAAGAGTCCAGTGCAATAAGCTGATGACAGAGCAAAACAGTAAAAAGATAGACACAAACCGTGGGTAACAAAATGGTTGGGAGTTAGATTTCCTCACAAAGTACCTGCGGAATAGTTTGTAAGGCCTACTTCAAGACCATAGCGTGGCAGCTCATGTGCATATGCTGCAGCAAGAACATTATCACCAGCAATGGTAGCAGATGTTATTTGGGCAATGATGTCCTTGTTAGTCTAATATCAGGTTAAGGTTTATGCCGACAGAAAAACATCAACTGAGTGAAGAACTTCAGTTATTCACATGACAAAACACAACAATTCAAGCACATATAACAAATTCTTCGTAACAGTAGGATACAAATCGAACCACAAAGCGATATTTTGGTGTGTTGTACTTGTTCTTATCCTGGTTAATCAGCCGAATCCTGGCTCGGTAATCGGTCTTTCCCTCTGCAATGAATAAAATTCCAATTACAAACGAAGATTGCAACGAACAAGACATACATTGAACACAATGAAACAAAACAAACAAACAAAATACCTCTTCTTCTCTTGAACTTCACTTGATATCTCTTGAAGTAGGCCCTTGATTTCTGAGCCTTAACAAACGCCTTTAACATGCACCAACATTAATGTTAATACAGATTATGTGAGAAAAAAAAAAACGAATAAACATAAGAACATAAAGACTGATCCATTACAAGCTAAGCTACAAAACGTAAAAACTCAACACAAAAACCAAAATGGGTGACACAGATCAAAACTTCGCCTTTCCGCTCAGCTCACAAACTATAAATGCATAACACGAGAACGTAGCTGAAACGAAACACGGATAATCAAAATTCAGAATCTGCAAAATAATGAGTCGTGATACGCACCATTGTGAAGCTCGCTCCCTTCAAGCGACAGTGGCGGAAGAGGGTGAACGAGATTAAAGGTTTGCTTATGAGACTTTTTTCAGATGGGTCGGGTCGTTATGGGTTTAGGGCTTTATTGGCCCAATGGTTTCGGTTTTATTAGCACACCAAAACATAATAATTAAGCTTTATACTGTTAGGTAGAGAAGAAAGAATTAAAAATGAAAATAAAAAAATATATGACAAAAACATAAAAATAAACTTTATTTTATAAAAAAAGAAAATTATTATCATTTAAGTTAGGAAAATAAGAGCCATTATTGTATTACCATTAATTTTATTTAGTTTTATTTAGTATTAATATTGCTTTCTTTAACTATATTTTAATCTAATAAATAATGTTTTCCTCTGAGTATTGTATTTTACTAAATAATCAATTTAACTTTTAAATTAGTTAAGATAATATCGTTATAAACAACATTATTCACTTTAAAATGCAGTTTTTGTTTTATCCTATTTATAAGATGTATTTATAAGACAGGAGTATCTTTAGGTCTATCAAAACAAAGTTTTTAAAATAATCACTTTATTTTTAATTTATTATAAAATAATCTCTTTATATTTTCCACTAGAATGATTGTATACTTCCTGGTAGTTTTATCTACTTTTTTTTACTAATTGTGAAACTTAATTATTTAAATTGCGTATGTATATATATATGGTTAAGCACTATGTGTTTGGTTAATCTTAACCATTCCATGGACCGTCCCATTAGCATTTAATGACTTTTTATATTGTGTAGACGTAAGACAGTTTTGTATTACTTTCCACAATTAGCTAACCAGCGAGATAATTTTGGTGCATCGAGGAATATGCAGTTTCACTTCAGCCATTCTCATTATAAATTACCGTACAGGTGTTTGCATTTTTCTGTTCAATGCTTTTTGAGATCATAGTGTATTTTGTTCGCGGTGATTGCTTCATGTTTCTTGGCTATGCTGTATAAATTATTGTCATTCTGGTTTGTTGAAGTTCTGGTGGTTCTTGTTTATCTGATTCCATGCTTTTCTTGTCATCATTTTGCATCTTCTTTACGGAAGCTGCAATGTCTTTGATTGTAAGTGTTGTGCTCTGAACTTTTAGAGACAAATTTCTTTCTATAGTGAAAGCAAAAGAAAGGGATTCAGAACGAAAATCAAAAGAAAATCAAGTGGAAAAGATATTCAGTAAGCTACTTCATGAGCATTTTCTACCTAATGCTCAAGGCTCGTATTTTAACTGGCATAACAAGATCGCACTGAACTCATTTGAGCTGTGAAGTTAAATTATTGAGTTCAGCTTTAGAAGAGTATATTGCATTTTGTACTGAAACATCCCCAAAATATGGCCCAACAAAAAAAAAGTTACAGCAAAATCCTACTTAGTAGCCCCTTCAACCTTGACGGGCTGAACTAGTTGTGCTGTGTCATCGTCCTCAGGCTGGGACGGTAGGTACATATGAACCAGCTTCCCATCTTGAACGACCAAGTTGGCGTCAAAAGTATTCGGCCGATCGATGGGAATGTCAAAGAAGTAGGCAGCTTGGTCCAGAGCCTTTTGAAAACCGGAGGCATATTGTTTAAACACTTCCTCATCAGCCTCCGCAAGTTCAGCCAGCACCTCTTGATATTTCTTGGCCCATTCATCCAGAGCCTTCCGATCGGCAGACTGACACACCGTCATATCATCAACTTGGCGCTGTAACCTACGCGCTCTGGCCGACGAAACCTTCTCTTTCTCCACTGACGCAGCAAGCCGGTCCAACGCATCTTTCAGCTTCCCAGCACATTCCGAGTGTGCTATCTTGATAGTCTCGGACTCTTTCAGCTGAGAAGCGATGTCCACGTTCGTCGCCAGGGCTTGCTGCAGCTTTTTCTGGGTATCTTCAAGGGTTTTCTCCAGCTGAGTTATTCTCAACCGGTCAGCCTCTGGATTGAAGCATTGGGTGAGCACAGCGAGCCGCAGGCTGAGTTCGTGGACAGTACGCAGTACCTCAGCATCTGATAGGCCCCTAATCATCTCCTTCACCTCAGAGGTCAGATGGACGGAGACCATGTCCCTGAATCGCAAGCCCTCCCCTAACAGCCCGCTCGCCAAGGAGGTGGAGGTCTCACCACGGCAACTCCTTTTCGGAGACCGAGCGCACGGAGAAGGTTCACCCCGCACTTGTATCTTATTCTTTTTTGAAGCCACCACCCGCTGAAATGGTTGCGCAGGAATTTTGGTAATTGACGCCGCGTTCAGTGCTTGTGGAGCAGACGAAGGTCTTTCGGAACCACCGCCTGAGGAGGCCGTTGGATTGGAGGCTCCACCAGCCGGAGTCATGATATCTGCAATGAGAACAAAAATTAAAATGAATTAAGATCAGAATAGATTTAGCCTTCAAAGCCTCCTCCAACTCATGCCTTGTAGGAAATAGGGTGGAAGATAACTTCTTACCGTGGTGACGACGAGGAGAAAGACTTGAACTTGCAGCTTCATGGCTACTCGACGACTCTGAACTACCGGTGCTATTTCCGCCTCCACTGTCCGTGGTAGAGTCGCTGCGAACGGAAGTTCCGGACATGGACGACGACGTGGCGTCATCAACATACCCTTTCCCCTTCCGAACAATAGGGCTCGACATCATTACCTGTGCAGCAAACGACAAAAAGAGAAGAAAAGTGAGAGCCTACCACTATATATGTAGGAAGAAAAGCAGTAGGAAACCCAAACGACTTCAAATCTCAACCGTTGGATCGCAGATCCAACCAACAATGAAAATAACCGTTGGATCGCAGATCCAACCAACAATGAAAATCTCGCCACGCTTTGCATCAACACTTCACATCACATCAGAGTTCCTCCATTTTTATTTTTCTCAGCAGATAGAGTCACGAAAAAACTAAGCTAATGCAAAAGGAAAATAATCAATGCAGTGACTCACCTAAAACTAAGTTGCACAGTCAAAGTTTATTCTCTTTATTCTGATATAATATAGTTCTCACTACTTATACCAGCTAAAGTCTAATATTATATTTACAGACCCAAAAAGCTTGCATCTTTACGATTGTGATTCCACATACATGTACTGTGTGCACACATAGTTTTGGGAGAAGGTTTAATTGTAATTATAATGTTAATAATTTATTTATGATTTTAAACCTTTTATTTTGAATTGTTTAATTTAAATTAACATTGACTAAGGAAACGACCTAGAATAGATGTTATTAGTGTCCATATCAACCTTTCCAATGAAGTACGGATTAAAAAAACCAAATCTAATCATATAAGTTTGGATCACAATTTGAATTTCAAGATATCAAAATTTAAATTTAAAACCTTAAGCAAGTTTTCCCGCATTTTCTGAACCCAAACTGATAAGTTCAATCCCCAATAATAATAATTTAGAATACCACGTAAACAAAGTCTGATTATATTGTAAACAACATATCTGTAAAGCATGAAAATAAAACACATTAATCAATCCCGCACAAAATGAAAGGGTAACTCAGCTCCAAAAGTATCCAAAATTTGTGATCTACAAAATAACTGCTCATGATGACTAAATACAAGCTAAGACAGTTCCCATTACAGCATAATTGATGAACTTTTTCACTCATCATCCTCATCTTCATCATCACCAGCAGCAGAGTTGAGAGCCTGCAAGCGTGCAACCAATTTAGCCTTTCTCTCCTCATCCCATTAGCATTCAATGACTTTTTATATTGTGTAGACGTAAAACAGTTTTGTATTACTTTCCACCATTAGCTAACCAGCGACATAATTTTGGTGCATCGAGGAATATGCAGTTTCACTTCAGCCATTCTCATTATAAACTACCGTACAGGTGTTTGCATTTTTCTTTTCAATGCTTTTTGAGATCATAGTATATTTTGTTCGTGGTGATTGCTTCATGTTTCTAGGCTATGCTGTATAAATTAATGTCATTCTGGTTTGTTGAAGTTCTGGTGGATCTTGTTCCAGGCTTAGTTCTTGTTTATCTGAGTATCCTTTCATATTTCCGTGCTTTTCTTATCATCATTTTGCATATTCTTTAAGGAAGCTGCAATGTCTTAGATTGTAAGTGTTGTGCTCTGAACTTTTACAGACAAATTGGATTCAGAACGAAAATTAAATGGAAAAGATATTTAGTAAGCTACTTAAGCCTCGTATTTTAACTGAGCAAGGCATAACAAGATCGAACTGAACTCATTTGAGCTCAAGTTAAACTATTGAGTTCAGCTTCAGAAGAGCATATTTCATTCTGTACAGGAACATCCCCAAAATATGGCCCAACAAAAAAATAGTTACAGCAAAATCTTACTAGTAAGTAGCCCCTTCTACCTTGACGGGCTGAACTAGTTGTGTTGCGTCATCGTCAACAATCTCTGCAATGGGAATTAGCTTTCCCTTGTAAAAGTCTTTCCCCACGTCAAAGTTACCCTCGTTAAGGGGTATGTCATAGAAGAATTTCGCTTGGTTCAAGGCCTTCTGGAACCCGAGTTGATGCTGTTCGAATACAAAGCGCTGAGCGTCCTCTAACTCCTTCACCAACTCATCCCTCTCCTCTTTGTCCCTTTGGCGACCGAGGGTGTGATCATCAACACTCCTCTGAAGTCGGAGTACCTCGTCTTTCAACCTTTTCTCCTCAACCTTCAGTGAATCGATTTCAGAAGAAAGGACAGTTTTGGTCTCAGCACAAGCAGCATGAGCAGAAACAGCCTCCTTAACTTGTGCATTCAGAATGGAGTTAGCCTTCAGAGCCTCCCCCAACTCATGTCGAGAATCCGCAAGTTCAGAATGCACTTTCTCACCATCCAAGCACAGTGTGCGGCATAGCAGAGCAGCACGTGCGTTTAACTCCATTATGGCTTCAACAGCCTCGCCAAAAGATAGCCCCTTGTAAAATTCTTTCTCAGCACCGTTAAGGTCAAATGATAACTTATTCCCCAGGCGTAACTCTACCCCGAAGATTCCACCACCAAGAGGGGCCGAAGTTTCACCACTGACCCTTTTAGGAGAAGATAACTTCTTACCATGATCATGATGACGACGAGAGGACTTGTACTCTTTTCGTTTCTTGCCGTCACGAGGCGAAAGACCTGAACTTGCAGCGAACACTTGCTGGATAGGGATTGCCTCAGTTATCACCACAACAGGGCTCTCCTCGGCTTTCTCAGCTGAAGGCGGCACAAACTTCTGAAACATTTGCTTGAAGTAAGCCTTGCTATTCGGGTTCATTGACGTCATTATATCTGAAATACAAACACAAACTTAGCCAAGTTAACAACCCGACGAAGCATCCTATACACAAGAAACAAACTTACCATACAATTCCTCCCGTAGACGAGGAGATTTATAAGCCTTGAGGAGTTTTCGAGTTGGAAGTTTTCGGGGTAGCCGATTAAGTGTATTTAAAGCTGAGACTTCTTCCGGAGACATCACCGAACGAGGCCAAGAAGTAAACTTGGTAGGACGGCAAGTCCAATACAAGGGGAACTTCGCCTTGTCGCCGTTGAAGAAATACTTTCGACCCTCATCTTTTATCATGACTTTGAAAAATTTGCCCTTGAAGTTTTTATACGACGAAGAAAAAAGACCAAACAGACTACTCCAAGAGTTACTTATCAAAGAAAGCCACCCGACACGCTTGGTGGGACGGGTGCTGAAGTGATGCAAGAAAAGTGCAGGAGTGGGAGTTATGGCTAAACCTTTACATAAAATCCTGAAAGCTTGGAGCGCAGCCCAACTATTTGGATGGAGTTGCGTCGGTGCCACGTTTAACTCGGTTAGAACACCGGCGATAAAGGCATCAAATGGAAGGCGGATGTGTAAATCTTTGAAGAGACATGCGTAGACGTAGAAGAAGTCTTCCTTCATACCCTCTTGTCCGTGACAGACATTTTCGTTTTCTTTGCAAGCACGAAAACTAATCACGTTGTCTTCTATGTCCTCTTCGAGAACATTCACACTCTCGGCGAAAGATCCAACGGTTTCCCCCGAACGGTATTGAGTGAAATATTGCTTTACAGGAAAATCCACCCAATCATAGCCTGGGCGAACAGGCAAGTTCAACCCGGCACCTTCTTCTATAGCATTTATAGGAACGACATTGCCCTTGGACTGAACACTCCTGTCAGCTAAATGGCTACTCGACGACACTGAACCGCCACCGGTCCTATTTCCACCTCCACTGGCCGTGGTGGAGCCGCTGCGAACGGAAGTTGCGGACATGGACGACGACGTGGCGACATCAACATACCCTTTCCCCTTCCGAACCGAAAACTCCTCCGACGAAATGTTAATAGGGCTTGACATCATTACCTGTGCAGCAAACGACAGAAGAGAAGAGAAGTGAAAGCCTATCGCTGTATATAGGAAGAAAACCAGCCAGTCATCAAACCACTGCAGTCGAGGTCATATCATAACCTCCATTTTTTCTTCTCAGCAGAATATATATATATATATATATATATATATATATATAT
>Ga0209589_1013130_pt1 | contig 10959 bp, 10 predicted proteins | sample CowpeawhiteBW_FD_187525 | JGI IMG/M metagenome (GOLD analysis project Ga0209589, IMG submission 187525) | Root nodule microbial communities of legume samples collected from California USA - Cow pea white BW (SPAdes) (version 2) | ecosystem: Host-associated > Plants > Roots > Nodule | place: USA...
CCTCTAATCTCTCTTTTAAGTGTGTTAAATAAGTTAATAGGAAGCATTTGTGGTGGAAGAAAACAAGCAAGAACTCAAGGGAGCATGATTGGACAAGAAAATATTGATTTTGAAGCAAATACCCACGCCAGGCGCCACTAGAATCACGCTTAGTGCTTCAAATACATAATGTTGTCAAACTGGCCAAGGCTGAGCGCCATAAATCAAGGCTGAGCCTCATTCCTCTCGCATTTTCCAGCGCTGAGCGCCAGAAGTCAAGGCTGAGCGCCATTCTTCTCGCATTTTTTGGACGCTGAGCGCTGGCTCGCTGACATGTCGAAAAATGGGTTTTTAAACTTGTTTCTCGCGAGGGTTTGGCAATTCCTCATTTTGCACAATAGAGAAACACTTTTGGGTGCTTGAAGAGCCTCTTGGAGGTTGCTAGGGGTGTTGGGAAACTCTCCCACTCCTCCTTGGGTCTTTTCCTCCATTCATGGTGGTTTTTCCCCCTTTTGGGGTTGGAGAGGAAGATGGGTTACAAATTGGAGGTGTTGATGCGAAGGGGAGACACAATTGGAGCATGGAGCAGCTGCTAAGAACCTTGGGAGAGGGCTTGCATCTTCTTTTTGGTTTCCATCTCTTCCCTATCTCTCTAATTTGTAAAACCTAGGTTCTCCACCATGGAGAACTAAACCTATTTGTTGAGATTAGATGTAATGAACTAAATTCTTGTGTATTTTGTGATGTTAATCCATATGCTTTTCCATTTCTATGTTAGCATTTGATTTCCATGCTTAATGCTTGCTTTGGTTTGGCCACCCAAGCATGATTTGTGGTTCTTGAGGTGTTGGAAAATGTCTTTTGAACCTAGAACTGAAATTGAATGCCTAATGGAGCTTGTATCTAGGGATAGAACATGATTCATTAGTAATCTTAAGACTCTTGAACTTAATGCATGATTTGACTTGTTGAGGATTCAAGGAATTGAAATTTGATGAGTTATCATAGACTCAAAGTTGCTAGGAATAGGATTTGAGTATTTTTGTGTGTTGATTTTGGCATGAAATTGGAATTGAGATGTTTTTGAATGCATGAGAATAAAGTGAATGAAATCTAGTCTTGACAATTGTATATAATCTATGTTAAATTTATGTTGCACACCAACTGTTTGATAAAATACCAAAAAGAGTTTCTTTGTGTTTTTGTGAGCTTTGTTATCTATTTGAGTTGTGAATTGTGATAGTTGTCATGTGTTGCACAAGTCCCTGTGGAGAGAACGATATTTATTACTTGCTACGTGCGACCGGTGCACTTACCATTTTTCACTTAACAACATCATACTCAAATCATGTTAAACTCATAAGCCACAAACCATCATTCATCATATTCACACAAAGTCACTCAATTCATACTTTAAAAGGCATAATCAGTCCAAACATATGATCAATATCCAAAAACAAAGAAACCAAAGAGCAAACATATCCCTCGCTCAGCCTCTCGCTCAACCAGAAGGGCCTTGCTCAGGCGAGAGGTTTCCCTTGCTCAGGCGAGCTCCCTTCGCCTAGGCGAGGGCTCTAAATCAGGAATAGTGGCATTGTCGCGCTCTCTCGCTTAGGCGAGACCTCCTCGCCTGAGCGAGATGGGCTCTTGCTCAAAACAGGAGATCGTCTCCTGAGCAATAGCTCGAGCAAGCAGCATGGGCGAGTCACTGTTAATCTCGCCTAAGTGAGACACACTCGCTTGGGCGAGAAAACCAGAATCTGCCACTGTTCGCGTAGGCACATGCATCCAATCAGACCAAACCATGTTTTTAACAACTCCCAAGCAATATTAATGGCAACCAAACATCAAACTCACGAAACAAAACCAAAGCAGGTTGGAAAACGAAATAAAACAGTAAACCCTAACTTCCCCTTACCTGGACAATTCTAGACGAGAACCTCAACACCCGAACTGTGGAGCACAGGTAGCTCTAGGAACAAATTAAGAGCTGGAAAAAGTAGCTGAGTGAGTTTAAAACGAGTTTACTACGAAACCCTAACTGGGAGATACGAGAGTATGTTTGGAAAGAAGAAGTATGAGTTGTAGAATACTTACACGGAGCAAGAAACGAGATTGAGCTCACTGGACCAAGATTGGGGTTAAACCCTAGCAGAGCCTATGTGGAGAAAAGGAGAGTGTGTGAGAACCGTTTTTACAAGAATGGCAGAAATGAGAGGGGTTTGACTGCCTTAGGAGCCTTGGACACCCTATGGGTCAGCCCTTAGACCCATTACCTTTGGGATAGCCCCTTGAATATAAGGACTAAAATAAGAGGGCCTTACATTTATAATAATTAATAATAATTGAAATATTGTTAAAAAATAATATATATATATATATATAATAATTATTAATATATATAATATTTAATAATAATAAAAATATATAAATATATGTAATAATTAAAATATTGTTAAATTTTAATGTTTTTATCTCATTTAATAATTATTTTATTTTATTTTTATCATCATGGATGAGTATTTTGGTAATCTTCAAATTATATCTATTAAAACAATTTTTTTAATATATCATTTCATTCAAATCACTCACTAACTTCCATAAAATTTATTTCCAAATTCATTCACTCTACCTTCTAAATTGATTTCAAAAAACACACATATTTTAAAGTCTTTTTTCATTTTTTATGATTTTTAAAATTGAAGCATATTTGTTAAACTTTTGTATTAAAATCTATATGGATTTGACTCTTTTTTTTTTATTTAACTTAAATTTTTATAATTTGACGTATGAACATTATAAGAACTCCACATGTAATTTATATAGACCAGGCGAACTTTAAACTCATACAATAAATTCATTTATTTAATTTTAAAGTCATAAAAAATATTTTAATTAGATTTATATTATGCTGATATTTATTAATTAAATTGATTAATTGTTGAAAACTGAATCTTTAAAAAATGATTGAATATTTATAAGAATATGCAATTGAATTTTGTTTCTATTTCTGAGAGGGAAAAGGTACCTTACGTAAAATAAACATGATGCACCAGGATATAAAACTAACTATCAGAGGTTTTATTTTTCTTTCAATTTGCAATTGTGCATGTCGTCCAAAAAGCTAATTAAATATGATTATGCATGTTTTTTTCATTCAATTCCAATAATATATTCACATGACATAGGACTATTACCTTTCTGATCTAAAACACGCGTATAAAACATGTCAATGTTAATGAATATGCTCTCCCATATGTTTGAGATTTGATTGAGAAATTAAAATATTTTTTGATTATGAACGAAAAAATGTTGAACTCACTTAGCCTATGGATTATGTGGATTTGAGTCGGGTTGGATAAACTTAACCTGCAACTTACATATTTTTTAAAATTCCTATTTTTATCTTTGAACCAGAAAAAAAAAAACTTTGATTTCATTGCAGTTATCTACATTTTTTGATATCTTTGAAATTCTATAAATTTCATTATTCGAAAAGGACAAAATTTTTTCATTCTACAAATTTTAATATTTGAAAATGATTAAAAAATACTTTTTATTTTTATGAGTTAGTGAGCCAATTCACCAACTAGCGATGAGATGAGTCAAATCGTAAAATTTATGATGATAAAACGCATAGTTTGGGCATTCTGCTCCCACTGAACGATGATAGAAGAAATCTTGCAAGAACACCTAGTTGGACAAGAACAAATGGGGTCTGGCCTGAAATTTTCTAACTCATCCCATAAAACCCGAAGTTTGGTAAAATACTCGGTCACTGTTAATTCACCTTGGCAAAGAGAATAGGCTTCAAGTTGCAAATCTAATATGCGCAAAAGATCACCTTGGCCAAATCTTGTCTTTAAATCTTTCCAAATGTCTGCAGCAACGTCCATCCAAATGATGCTTTGGCGAATGGGCACAGAAACGGAATGAACAATCCAAGATACTACCATGTTATTGCACCTGTTCCAAGAGGAGTAAGAGGTATATGTTTTAACAGGTTGAGGGACACTGCCATAGATGAACTCAACTTTATTTTTCACGCTTAAGGCTGTGATTATGGATCTACTCCATGAGTGATAATTTGTAGGATCAAGAACAGGAGAGACTAAGGTCGTTGCTGGATTTTCGTTCGGATGAAGATAAAGAAAGTTGTGCATGGACTGTTCTTGCATGGTTTGGGGTTGATCTTGGACGACAGAATTTTGCTCAGACATGCTGCAAAAGAAAAGGTGCAAACAAAGCAAGAAAAGAAAAGATTGGGAAAAGAAAAAAATGAGTGCACAGCAGAGCTCTTCATACGAATACAAAGAGCTCTGATACCATGTTACGTGATATGTATGTGCATGGTGAGAGAAAGTGAATTGAGAGAGAGATGATGCTTACGTTGAAACAGAGAGAGTTAATGAGGAGAGAGAAGAGCACTTTGCAATAAATGCGGAAAGAGAAAGCTTGCATACGAAAAGTATTACAAAATTGTGTAGATAGAAGGAAATGGTACAAATATATATAGGAAAACAGAAACGAGCAGAATGCCCAAACTATGCGTTTTATCATCTGACTTACAAAAAAGTGAATCGAATTAGATTCATTCATTTTTAATCCAATTTGTGATTAGTCAACCCAACTCACACGTATCAACTTACTTTAACACTCATAATGCGTATCCTAATAATAACAAAGCATGAGTTCCAAATAAATTTCAATTGGTGTTAAAATTTGATTTGACCTCATTAATCTTAATCAAATTCAAGAAATGTACTCGTGCCAATTCTTTAATTTCTATAATGCACTCTTATTCACACAGCCATATATGAAATTGCTTTTCCCAATTTACAATGACAAACTAATCTACAGTAGCATGCAGCGAAAATCATCCATCAATCTGATCATAGGGCGTGAAAACATCAAATCTCTAAATTTTATAATTAGAATTTATAAATTTTATGGAGAAATTCCTAAATTTATAATTTGGATTTGAAAAAAAAAACATATTTGGAAGAAAACATAATAAAAGAATCACACATCTAACAACTCATTATTTCATATCATATGTAAAATACTTTGTAACTTTTTCTACGTAATCCAGAAAACTATCATAAAATCTTAAGATTCATAATTCTCAAAACATTAGCCTATGATCATAACATAACATAATTCCTTTTATAAACCAATGCTCATAAATCTCTTTGTTCTCCAACCTCTTTTCTTTCCCCTCTCACACTTTCTTAATTATTATTGTGAAAGAATTTTATTACTAGAGACAAAACTGGTACAAGATTAGCAAGTCTACAAAATCGCACAAGTAATATAGTGGAAAATTCAAGATTGTTCTCCAAGAGACTAATGTGGTTTAATAAAAAATTTGTTTATTTAGTAATGAAGGTTAAGAATTTTCAAACAATGAAACATTTTGTTGAATGAAATTAAAATAAGTTTAAAACTAACAAGGTAGTAAAACGCACGAATAAAAACAATTAATTTGATTTGAAAGAATATATGATAGAATCTTCACTAGGATTGATATTCATGATTCAATTCACAGCAAAAACCACCAAACAATATATTTCTCATTCCAACTCTAGCATTCATAACTTTTGTAACAAACTGTAATATCTTACTAACAAGTCTAAACTTGAATAATAAAAACTCTATGTCTATCAATTTTTCTGCAACTCGTTGGGCGACTTAATTTGCTAGGCAAGTGGTGAATAATTCGCTAGGCGAGTGGACCATCGCTGGACGAGTGACTTCAATTGTATTGATTTGGGACAGATTTACAGGTTACCTTACGTTCCTTTCAGCTGATTTGAGAGAGAGGAAAAGTGTGGATTTGAAAAATAGGTTGATAATCCCATCTCACCAAGATGAGAAGATTTTGGTGGATGAAATATGATTTTATGATTTTGTCCCTTCATGTAACATTAAACTTTGACGTGATTCACTTCTTCATTTTGACATGGTGTGCAGGGTAAACAAGTGTGTTGTGTTGTGTGTATTGTGAGTAACAAAATTGGTTAGTTAACTAGTTCTGATGTGTGTGGTGTGGTGTGCGAGAACACTGATTAGCTAACCGATATCGGTATGTGTTGTGTGTATTGTTGTGATGTGTGTTATGTGGAGTGTGTGAGAGTAAGAAAACCCAACTAATCGGTGCTGATTTGTGTTGTGTGTGTTCTGTTTTAAAATTTAATATTTTTAATCTTTTCATTATATTTTTATCATCAAAAGTAATTCAGTAATTTTTAATTTTTATTTATTATAATTAATTTTTATCTATTAGATCACTGAATTTTCACAAAATTCATCCACTAATCTATTCGTTTTTACCCATTTCATCAATAAAAAAACACATATTTATCTAATCACATTCATCTTTAGACTCCAACCCAAATCTATATCTTTAAAGAAAGACATAATGGTTGAATTAATTCTAAGCCGAGTCGGTGGCTCCACCCACTTATGTACCTTTCCAATTGAATTTCCTGAAGCATTGGACAGTGACAAGAACCTGCTTCCGACACGACAGCGATAGCATTGTTCCTCTTCACCACCCAAGTTCGGTTTATTCAGAATTTTTTACCCAAACAGCTAAGTCCCATCCAAATCCAACGACGCTCACTCTTCATTGTTTGTTCTTTCTTTCCACGTTTTAAATGCGAGTTAAAATTTTGTTTTTTTTTTTTTTTTCATTTGTGACAGTCAAAAGGTGCATGAGTCACTCTCTCGACCAACCAAGTACTCGGAGTTATTGGACGAAATTAATTATACCTTTTCTCAGATAACCAGAAGCAAAACAGATATCAAAATAAGAAATCAATTAAATTAAATCTTATTCTCCTTTTTAAATAGTACGCAAGTGTGGTGAGTAAAGAAAAATACTCTAGCTTGTGTTTGGTTACAAACAACAGATGACCCCTTTCAGAGAGAAGTGAAGATATTTTTTGTTGTTATGCTTTCCCCATTTTCTTGTCCGTGCCATTTTACTGGGTTTTCTTCAGGTAGACTACACCATCATGCATATTTTAAACTAAGTTTACCAACATTCAGTTTTCTTCTCAGCTTTCTTCTCAGTTTTTCCTCTCTTCTTCACTTTCAGTTTATTGCTTACGATTTCGAATAGTGACAAGTAAAATACTGGATCATCCAATCCCAATAAGACAGGTATATATTTTGTTCCGTTCTCTATACCTTATATCCATGCCATGTCTACCTATATAGCCTCTTTCTTACTTGAGATTGTAAGAAATTTTGTTGGACGAAATAAGTTTCCTGCAATAATAAAGTTTAACACTGCAGCAGCTTCCAACAAGTAAGAAATGGAGTACTTGCTCTTGTGAAGACTAAGAACAGCTTTCCTCATTCTAAGTTTGTGGCACACTTAAGGTATGAGATCCTTATAATACCCTTCCCAGTTGCTATCAGTGTTTTAATGGATCCATTTTGCTGAAATGAACACATTTCACTATACAAAGTCAATTTTTATCTTCTCTTTTGATTAGGTTTACATAACTACATGATTTATAATGAATAGTTTATTATAACTGTTTGCTGATCGTTTATATATATATATATATATATATATATATATATATATATATATATATATATATATATATATATATATATAATGGGTGGAAAACAATTTAACACTCATTCTATATATCTAAAATTAAATCCACAATTTACCAAAAACAAAAGTTAAAAAATAATTTCATCAATTTAATTTTATTAAGGATTAATGATCTATTTATTATTAATTATTTTTCAAAATTTAGTTAATTCTTTGATTAAAATTTAATAAATCAAAATTAATCCAATAGTTTATAAAAATTAAATCATAATTTAAGAAAAAAATAAAAAATATATTTTAGCTATTTTTTATCAAATTCTCAAAAAATATATTTTGAAAATATGTTATACAAAATTAAAAATAACGAATTTTTAAAATATAGCACCTTTTATTTTATAAGAAACAAATATAACATATTTTTCTTTCGATAGAAATCACTTTTAAGGTCAAGTCGACCGGGTTGAAAATTCAGACATGCCAACTCAGATAGAAGGTTGAGTTAGACCGACGTATGCCGAAGGTTGAAATGGTCCAACCTGGGTTGAAGGTCGAAACAAGCTGGTCTAGGTCGAAGGTCAAACCCGATCTACCCGAGCTAGAGGTCGAGATGGATCATTTCGCGTCGATGGTCAGTTGTGCCAAAGATAGAGATGAGCCGACCCTAGCTGAAAGTAGAGCTTGACCGATCTGGACACAAGGTTGAACCAAACTAATGGTTGAGATGGGCTGAAGGTGAAGGGCTAAAATTTGGCAGAATTTGGTTGAGCCAACCACAACCCAAATTCGACTGAATAAGGTCAAGTCGGTTCTAGTCAAAATCAATTGAGTCGACTTTGTTCAAAATTCGACCAAATTCGGGACGGCCCGGACTGAAACTCAGTTGAATTAAGCCAAGTCAGCACCAATCAAAAGTCGGTTGAGTCGGTCCTAGTTGAAACACGGTCTAATTATTCGGCCGAGCTGGTCTTGACCGAAAGGTTGAGACTAGCCAACATGGGCATGAAATCAAGATGGGTTGGATTGTGTTGAAGGTTGTGACATGGCTGGAGTTGAGGGATCGGCTAGTCGGAGCCGAGGGTAAGGACTGGTTGGACACTGTCGAGAGGATCGAGACGGTTTGGGTCAGGTTGACAACACAAGTTTTAGAAAATTCAATTTAAATTTCTTTTATAAAAATTGGATTTTGGATTTTGAACATGATCCAAATATTTGGATCTGGATTTAAATCTTGATCCAAATATTTGGATTTGAATTTAAAAAAAGTCCAACTTTGTTCTACAACATAAAATGGATTTGGATCCAAACTATAATCTAATATTTGGATCTAAAATAGATATGAATTAGATTTTTCAATCCATGTCTACACTTACTTGAAATTGTACGAAATTTTTTTTCCACAAAATGTGTTTCTTGCAATAATAAAGTTTAACACTGCAGCAGCTCCGAACAAGTAAAAAATGGAGTACTTGCTATGGTGAAGACTAAGAACTGTTGAAATAAACTCACGCACATGAGATCAAGAAGCTGAGAATGAGACACACACAACACAATATAAACTTACTTTGCTACGTAATTTTTATTCAACTCGTGAGGCCTTTAAATAGCCACTCATGGTGCATCAAAATAACCACTTTAACCAAATATTAACAAACCAAACTAAATCTTAACTACTATAACTAACTAAAATAAAAACTAACTTAAATTTGTTTGATAATAACTACACCTAACAATTAATATAACTACCCTATTATATTGCACATAAAAACCACCTAATAATAATTAAAGATTATCTAACAAAACTCGTCCATAATCTTAAATTTTTTCTTCTCTCATACCGAGCAATCTCCTAAACTCCTGAAACTATGTTGTAGGCAATAGTTGTCTGAACATATCAACTATCTACTCTTTGCATCTTGCGTACTCGAGCTCCATACCTCCTTCTTTCACTTTTTCTCGGTTGATTCTCCACCACACCGTGCTTGCTCCTTTCATGATTAGTCGGGTTCTTCACTATCTCCATAGCTGACTTGCTTTCCTCTTCGACTGACTTGAACTTCTCTTTGTCTGTGACCGACTTGTACTTTCCTTTGGCTGATTTCATCTTAACCTTGGTTGACTTGCCCTTTGTTGGGTTCTTTATTGTTTTTATGGCCGACTTGTCATTAATCGGGTTCCTCTTAATAGGCCGAGCTCTTTTTAAGAGATCAGACAATTCCCACGCCTTCTTCACACATAACTCATCATTTATTTCAAGTCGTCACTTCTCATCTTGCACCTCTAGTACAACTCTAAGATCCTTCTCGGCATGCATTTGCTCTTGCAAACTTATCACTTCTTGTTCAAGTTCCAGACGCCACTTGTGTGAAACCTGCTTTCTTCTCTTTAAGCTTGCTTGTAGCTCTACATTGCCTTTAACTTCCTTTTCAAATTTTTGTTGCAAAACCCCTTTTGCAAGCACTTACCTTTTAATGACAAACTCGTCTTCTTCAAGATTTGAGCTATCCACACTTCACGCTGAGTTATCCGAGCTACTTGGACGCTTTACTAAGCTACATAGGCTCCCTACTAAGCTTTCTAAGATGTTCACTAGCTCCCTTGAACGATATGGGCACTCCACTTGCTCCGCTAACTTAATCAAGCTATTCGGACTTCCCACTAAGCTAACTAAGTTGGCCTCATGCTCCACCGAGCTTTTCACATACTCCACCGAGCTATCTAAGTTGGCCTCATACTCCACCAATCTCTCCACATGCTCTATCGAGCTCTCCAAGTCCCTTTTTGGCTATCTAAGATCTCCACATTCTCTGCGAAGCTTTCCGAGTTATCCGCATGTCTTGACGACCTTTCCATGCTACTAGATTGATTTAAGACACTCAACCTTCTTGTCGACTTCTTCACTTGCTTGTGCTCATCCCTTGAGCTACATCCTATCATTTCTCCAACTCGTTCATCCTTTTACATGTGTCGGATTGTTCCATGTCCTTTTACCGCTACCTTGGAATCATTTCCACATAACACTAATCTGACCCCCATCTTGGTGAGTTCCTTGAAGAAACTTGTTAAGACTTTGGCAAGTATACCAAGTCGCGCAAGTAGTAACCGGTAAGACCGGGATATCGTTTCCCAATAGACTCATGTATACTAAATATTTGCGTAATTAGTGACTAATTTAAACTAATGAATAAATTCATAATTTGGGTTTTTGTATGAAATTAAATTTTGCCTAAATAATTAAAATTGAACTTGGATATTTGAAGACTCTAGGAAATGGTAAAGACTAGAAATGCAATGGATTGATATTGTTGGAGTTAGACTTCACCTACTTCACTCTCATGTATATTAAGCAATAAAACTCTTCTCCATTAATTACTAATGTCAACCCACAAGTTTACTCAAACTCTAAT
>Ga0209589_1013132_pt1 | contig 10959 bp, 3 predicted proteins | sample CowpeawhiteBW_FD_187525 | JGI IMG/M metagenome (GOLD analysis project Ga0209589, IMG submission 187525) | Root nodule microbial communities of legume samples collected from California USA - Cow pea white BW (SPAdes) (version 2) | ecosystem: Host-associated > Plants > Roots > Nodule | place: USA...
TTTTAAAATAATGAAACTCGTTTATAACAATTCTATTTATACTAAAATCTTTTAATATTAAAATAATCGAGTCTCACTATTTTTAAACCACTATCACTTTTAAAACGTCATTTTCTAGGGTCTTACAGAAAGTACAACTCTAAATGTATCACATTCATTAAGCGAATCTTAGTTACAAAAACTCCTCTAGTTTTGTCTTGCTGGTTGAGCTTGTGTACTTGTCTAAGAGAGAAAATTTTTTTGAGTAAGTAAATATGTATGTTGAGAATTTTTTTATTTATTTGTGATAATTAGCATGTTACACAAAAAGAGATGATGTTTAAGTGTAAGTTTCGACAATGATAAATTAAGGAAAGTTAGAGGAAGTTTTATTTTAATTTTAGAGTAAAAACATGTGTATATATGTTTAAATTCCTGATAAGGAAGGAATAATCTTATTATGAAAAATATTTTAAAAAAAAATGTACAAATTTATATATGTACATGTACATGTTTAATCTGAATTATTTAATAATAGTTTAAGACTTAATTTTTTATTTTTTATTATGAGAACTAAAACATCCGTAATTTTTAAATAATTATATTATTTATTTTATTTTTATTTTAAAAATAAGATTTAAAAAATTCTTGCATTTTTACTAATGTTTTTGTATTTTATCAGACGTAGCTTGAACATTAAAAAAGGTGTCAGTTATTTTTTAGGAAACATTGTGAATAATTAAAAATACTAATAGTGAAAATAAATAAATAATAATAATAATAGAATTAATTTAAATATATATATATATATATATATATATATATATATATATTATCATTAAAAAATAAGTTACTAATCTATAAATATACGTTGATTTAAAATAAAATAAAGTAAAAGCTTTTAATCTTAAATATAATAGATGAGAAAATATAAGAAGAAAGAATGAAAGAAAAGAAAAGAAAAAAAAAGAGAGATAAACCTTGTGTCTCCACTGAAGGTAAGTAAAATTGACTTTGACACATAGACTTATAAATATCGGTAAGTAGGAAAACAATTAATTATTAAAAATATAAGTTCCTAGTCTATAAATATATAGGTTAAATATTAAAAAATAGCCTTCTAATCTTAAATATAAGAGATAAAAAAGGATATAAAAAAAGAATGAAAGGAAAAAAAATAAATGAATAAAAAGAAAGAAATAAGATGAGGAAGAGATAAACATTAACTATTTATTAAATGTAAGTCATAATGATTTTGATACATGACAAAACTTATAAATATGAATAAATAGAAGGAGAATATGAATAAAAGGAGAAAGAGAAAATTGAGAGCAAGATAAAAAAAGAGATCGAAACTTTCTAAAAGTACTATAATTTACTGTTAAATTATTTTTAACTTCTATAATCTTTATTTATTTGTATATATTATTTAATTTATTTTCAGTTACTATTAAATTGTATTAGTCCAAGAGAATGCAGTCAAAGGTAACGTGAGAATGAAGGTAATTTTTTTTTTGTCAAACCGTTGTACTACTTTAAACTATAAGTGATAGTAATTTTATTTATTTTGTAATTATTTATCAAAATAATAGGATGAGAACGTAGTTAAAGGCAGGATGACAACAGGACAGGAAGGGATGAGTTTCGTTATCCTATACTTATTTTTATAGAAAAAATTAATCTTCATTCTCATTCCAAGTTTAACAGGTATCAATTTTTGTCTCATTCTCATTTCTACTGGATAACAAGTATAATTTCGTACTCATATTCGTACCTGTTTTCTTATTACTTCAATATTTTTAATTAATTTTTATAAAATAATAAAAAATTATGGTAAAGGAAACATAATATTATCAGTTATTCAATATTAAAAGGATGATCGTTTCTTCAATAGTGAATACTTTGAAATAAATTATAATTGTTTACATTTTATATTAGAATAGCAATAAAATTTCATGAGAACCAAAACATTTATTAAATTTTCAAATATTAATGAAACCTAGTTGATAAAACTTTAAAATATTTTTGAAAAAAATATAAAAGAAAAATAAATATTCAAATTAAAATATATTTTAAATATTTGTTTACTTCAATTTTTTAAATTCTAATGAATATCTTTTTTATACACTAATAAAAGTTATAATACATCACTTTGTCAAAATGACGCAAAGAACAAATAATAAGCATAATAATAAACTTTTAACAGATTTTGTATCTTTTGAACTTCAATATAAGTTGGATGGTGATAAAAAAAAATTAATGGCAATTACATTAAATTTTTATATTGTAGTAAATAAAATTTATTTATACAATTATAGTGAAAAAATTATAGTATGATTGATAATGATTTAGAAATAAAAAATAGTTAGCTAAATATCGAAATAGTATTTTATATTATGAAAATAAATAATAAATAAATATATTAAAAATTTAACAATTGTGTGTCTTATTCACAATTTGAGATACCATTGAAAGAAATCGCACAAAGAAAAGCAAATACATAATTAAAGGTATGATAAGATAAAAGATATCTTAGAGATCTAAGAAAACTTTTTAAATATCAACATATATACTCAATAATTGAGAAATAACAAAAATTGTTTTAGTGAAACAAAAATATTATTAAAATGAAACAAAAATTAATAATAATAAGTAAATAATTTTTGTTTATATTAACTAGTAGATAAAAATAGGTTTAATTATTCGGATGGTACCCACTTGGTAGGAGTGTGTCAATTTGGTACCCGCAAAAAAAAAGTGTCAATTGAATCCCTACTTTTGAAAAAATGTCTCAATTAGGTCCCTTTCAAACAAAATAATTAACGTCGTTAAAGGCACGTCACGTGTCACTCTCTGGTTTTTTTAATTTTTTATTTTTTTAAAAACTTTTTTAACTTTTTTTTGCAAAAATTTTTTGTTGCCACGTGTCAATTCTATGTTGTGACACATGACAATGTTAGTGCCACGTGGCAGGATAACGCCACGTGTGACAAATGTCACGGACTAATTTCAATTTAGTAGCCATATATATATATATATATATATATATATATATATATATATATATATATATATATATATATATATATGTGTGATTTTTTTAATTTAGTCCCAATTTTTTTAATAGTTGAAGTATATTTTTTAAGTCACTTTTTCATAAGATTAAAAATAATTAAGTATAAATATTTTTACAACATTATGTACTGATATTTATATTAAAATTTAGTGGTAAAAAAATGTTATACTAATAGAACAACATAATCATCCACTTTTTTTTTTCAAAATAGAACACTATTGTCCTTTCAATTCAGGACCAAATCTATTATTTGTATAAATGTTATACTAGTATTTTTTTTATTAAAAATATATTTTTAACATATTACGTTATTGTATATTATTAACCCATATCTTGTCGATGTTTTCTTTAACTACTAAATTTTAATATAAATATAAGTACTTAATTTTGTAAAAGTATTTATACTTAATTAGTTTTAATCTTATAAAAAAAATGAATTAAAAAATATACTTCAATTATTAAAAAAAAATTGGGACAAAATTGTACCAAAGACATAAAAGTGGAGACTAAATTGAAACACTAAGATAAATATGAGAACTAAATTGAAATCAATATAATGACATTTACCACACGTAACATTATCCTGCCACGTAGCACTGACATTCTCACATGTCACGACAGAGACTTCACATGTGGTAACAAAAAAATTTTACAAAAAAAATTTAAAAAAATTAAAAAGTTAAAAAAATTAAAAAAAAATATATAGTGACTCGTGGCGTGCCGTTGCCATAATTATTTTTGTCTGATTGAGACATTTTTTTAAGAAATGGGAACACAATTACACTTCCTTTTCCCCAGTTATCAACACAACTGACACACTCCTACCAAGACCGGTACTATCCGAATAATTAAACCATCCAAATAAAAGGTTTATGGTATTATTTGTTTTATAAATGATAATATTTTTTATTTATTTTGTAATCATTTATCAAAATACCATGCATGGAAGAGAGGTTTTGCGTCGGAATGTGTTCCATTTGATTCGCGCCTATAAGAAGAGCACCCACAGAGGAGTGACATGCTCTGTACCCATTATCAAACACTTTGCGATGCGAACTCTCTTCCTTCCCCAACACCAATCTCCATCCACCCTCAAAGGGATTAGCGTCAATCTCACGTCGATGGCGGAGACCAACAAGGCTGCCGTCGAGGTTTTCGAAGGAGACGATCTCGCCGTCGCTCTGGCCAAATACGTGGCCGATCTCTCCAATAAATTCACTTCGGAAAGGGGGGCTTTCACCGTTTGCTTGTCTGGTGGCTCTATGATGGAGAATCTCCGGTGGGTTATTTTTCTTATAAAAATGTTCTCACTTTGAGCGCAAACTTGATTCGATTGAATTGAATGTGTTTTGTGTTGGGGTCTCAGGAAACTGCCGGAACCGCCTTATCTTGATTCTCTGGAATGGTCCAAATGGCATGTGTTTTGGGTGGATGACAGGGTCGTGCCTAAGACTCGTGAAGATAGTGACTACAAGCTTGCCTTAGATGGGTTTCTCTGCAAGGTACATTTTTTCTGGATACTTTGATACTTTTGGATATTCATAATTTTTCTGGGAATCTAACCTGTTGGTACTTTCATCATGGTTGTCGTGGCAGGTACCAATTCCCATGGACAATGTGCATGCAATCAATGAAACCCTTTCACCCGAGGGAGCAGCCGATGACTATGAGAGACGTATCAAAGAATTGGTCGATAAAAATGTGATTACTTTATCACCGACCAGTGGATTTCCAAAATTTGATCTCATTCTGCTGGGCATGGGCCCTGATGGCCACGTAGCTTCTTTGTTCCCAGGGCGTCCTCAAGTGCAGGAGAATAAACGATGGGTTACCTTCATCAAGGACTCCCCCAAACCACCCCCGGAGAGAATAACTCTCACCTTTCCAGTGATTAATGCATGTGCTTACGCAGCGCTTGTGGTGACCGGAAAGAATGAAGCAGATGCAGTTCAGTCTGCGTTAGGAAAATCTGAAAATCTTGTTAAGCTTCCGGTTGCGATGGTTTCCCCTTCTGAAGGGGAATTGAAATGGTTCTTAGACAAAGACGCAGCTTCAAAGCTGTAGATGCAGCAGCTAAGCCAGTTGATCTTCATGTTGTGTTGGTTATTTTTAACTTTGCAATGTTGAGTTTGTGTAAGAGAATAATTAAAGGGAATATAAAGGGACGTGTTCATTCGAATCAAACAATCACTTCAAGTTAATGGTCTTATTAATGTCCTCTCCCAAAATCAGTGTTATCATGTGTTGACCTCTACACAGTTCTTGGTACTTTCACGTGGAGCTTTTTTGGAATTATGGAAAGAATTAGGTAAGAAAGGACTAATCAAGGATGGATTAACAAGTGATTAAAGGAAGATTATCTTCATGAGAAGAAATGCATGTAAGTTCAGAAGCCAAATTTCCATGAAGAGAAAACATAAAGTAAAATAACAGCCTAGAAGTCAGCATCACAATAAACCTTGGTGCTTCCCAACCTTTTGACCAAATACACCACCCATCACTGCAGGTCATTGCATGGACTTTAACTTTCGTTGGAGTCAAATTAATTGATTTTATTTTAAATTGTTCTACTTTTTAAATATTTTTTTAATTTATTCAATTTTTTTAGCTTAATTCTTGATTTAGTTTTTTAATGTGTTTTTTTTTTTCAGTTTGATCTTTTTATTATTTTTTGGTTGAATTTATTTTTTCAATTTTTTAAAACAGTTCAATTTGATCATTCAATTGTTTACAAAAATTTAATTTTTAAAAGAATTTTAATTTGTTAAAAACATATCTGTCTAATTATCTTAACCACAAAGGGATCTGAATTGATTAACAAGCTTTTATATGGTTTAAGATGAATCTTGAATAAATCTTTAGGTTTTAAAGCTCAATTAATCAATTTCGTAGTTTTGGGTTAATGGTCTGTTTAAATCAATCAAGAAAGATTATGAGAGAGAAGAAAGAAGCAAGACACACAATTTATACTGGTTCGATTCAAAAAGAATCTACATCCAGTCTTCTCCTAAGTAACACACTTAGGAGGATTCCTATGTAATTCTAACCCCCAAAACCCAAGAACTTGATTCAACAATCAAGAACTCCCCCTAGGAGCAATGCATCCACACAATTGCACCTAGGTCCACACTTCAAACACTGAATCTACTGTAATCAGAGATACAGAAAACAAAACAAGAAACGAAAACACCTAAGCTGTGCAGATTTGACTTGATGCTCCTTGAATCAAGCAAGATCCATCATGGTAGAATCAACCGTCAATTCTTCTTGGATCTGTACTTGAGTTATCTTGCAGAATCTTCTGAAACTTTGTGTCTCTCAGATGGCTCTATCTCAGATGAAAACTGCGTGATCTTTCTGATTTTTTCCAGACCCAAAACAGATTCCAAAACAGTTTTTATACAAAGGTTTTTGTTGTCACTAATTCGATTAGCAATTTACCTAATCGATTATCGTGAGTATATTTTCACTTACTTTGTACCATACTCACAGCTAATCCATTAGTTAAAAAACTAATCATATGCAGAATTACACAGCAGGCCGGAAATACATTTGATAAAGAGAAGCTAATTGCCTAATGCATATCCTAACTGGACCAAGCTGTGTTTTATCCTAGATCAGTAGACATCATCAAAATTGTTCTTCATTTATGGATGAAAGGCTCCCCCTTCCAACATAATTTAGTCTCTTTATTTAAAATTCAAATTCAATTTTGTATTCATATGTTTTAAGACGATCTAATTTTATCTTTTTTAATTGTAAACTAAATTAGTAATTATGTTTAATTACAAATTATATATACAGGTTATTTTTTTAGAATTTATACATTAAATCTGAATACAAAATTAGATCGTTTTAAAAAATATACTTAAATTGAATTAAAAATTTAAATAAAGGAATTAAATTAAAAATTAAAAAAAAAATTGAACCTTTTAAAAAATTTAATGATCAAATTCAAAATATTAAAAAAATGGAGGACTAAATTGAATCCAAAAATAATAAGAGGATCAAAATTAACAAAATTAACATATTTGATGACTAAATCGCCAATTAAGTATTTTTTAGACAAAATATTGTAATTCCTTTTAAGTGTAAAAAGTTATTTAAATATTATAAAATAATATTATAGTGTAAATTATAAATTACATTAAATTCTATTAAATTATCAAATTATATGAAATGAAAATATATATAATTACAAAATTATATTTTTTTTTTTTTGCAAAACATGCATAAAATTTTAGTGTTATATTTTTGGAATTGTATATCTTTATACAAACTTATAGTGTTGTATTAAATTACAAAAGTATACAACATTGCATATCATGTTATATAAATTATATGTGTTATAAAATTAAAATTTTGTATAATTTCAACAATAAAATTATAGAAAAACAATTATTTATATAATTTTTGAAAACAATATTTAAAATCTATTATTTAATAAATTCATTTATCATTAGTCATAAAGTAAGAAAACAAAAAAATTTCAACTTAAGAGAAAAATAAGACAAATAAGTTGATTTATAATTTCACCGATGCTTGGAAAATCTGAAATCCGATATATTTTTTTCTTGATTTCAACTGTATTAAGATAAAAAAACAATCATATTATTGAAGTTTGATAACAAAACGTTCTTAATATTTTTTTTATTCTTACCTCTTTTTGGAAGTAATATCTCCAACTTCATGATTTTGTACAACAATAAGATTTTTCTCCTCATTTTTTCATTTTTTTTCGTTTTCTTCTTCTTCTTCGTTGTTGTTGTCGTCGTCGTCGCCATCGTCTTCTTCTTCTTCTTCGTCGTCGTTGTCATCGTCGCCATCATCGTCGGTACTGCTGCCACTGCCGTCATCGTCGTAGGTGAGCTTTGGACGGAAAAATTCTTGCTCCTTTTACCGACGGATTTTATCGACGAATTTTAAGTTATTAAAGTATCGACGAATTTTACCGACGGTCAAATCCGTCGGCAATACAAATTTGGACGAAAAATTTCTCGATTCTTTTATCGACGAATGTATCCGTCAGTAAGAAAAATTTAAATTATCGATGAATTTTATCGACAGAATAATTCGTCGACAATACAAATTTGAGTGAGAAATTTTCCACTCCTAAAAATATATCCGTCAATAAAATTCTGACAGTAATTTTTTTTTTTTTTGTAGTGACTACTGAGTTGAAGATTAAATGCCCCTACCTTTGGACCTAAGATACTATTTTATATTACATGACATTCCTCTTGACTTTATTACCTTCAAGGTCGTTGTTCTTTTTCATAAACAATGAGGAATCACATCAATACCTTACATTGTAATTGTCCTGGATCTTAATGCAACAGTAACATTTTCATATTTCCTTCAAGGTTGAGAGTTTGTACTTGTCGTCCTGCACGCTACCTACCTTAGTATCGGATCTACGCCATACTACCATTGGGCCGGTATGTGCACGATCCCTTTGGGCGGGATATATGCGGCCTCCTAGGTCGAGATGTGTCTAGCCTCATGTTGTCCCCGTCAACCAAGAGACTTGGGTCGAGTCCGATACCATTACCCCTCTTCACACACCCCTGGGCCGGGTACACCTAGGATTGGTCAACATCCTTCCTTGTTGTACCACTTGGTTGGATACACCTAAGATTGGGCAACATCCTTCCCTATTGTACCAATTGGTTGGATACACCTCGAGCTCCCTACACATGTACATATATATAAAAAAATAAAATATTTAATGTACTACAATAATAAATTAATAAATAAAAGTACAAAAATAAGTGAAAAAAGTAAAATAATATGAGATCCAAAATAAATAAAAGATTAATAACCCCATAAATTTTATATGAAAAGGACTTGATGTAAAATTTTACTTTTAATAAATGATATTATTTACTTTATTCTTATTTTAAAAATAAGAGTTAGAAAATGTTTATTTTTACTAATGCTTTGTATTATATCTATATATAGTCTGAATATTAAAAAATAAATCAAGTAGTTTTAAGAAATATTATAACTGAGTAAAATGATAAGAAGAAAAATAATAATAATAATAATAATGATATATAAGCATTATTTATTTTAAAAAAACTTCTAAAAGAGATGAGAACATAAGTAGATAAGGAGATAAGAAAAAGAAAAACAAAGAAAAGATAAAAAGATAAAAAGATAAAAAGAAATAACCATGAATTTAATGCACATGTGATGAATCCTTGAAAATTTGACTTGTAAATATGTGTATGAATGTAAATAGGATGGTGTTAAACAAAGAAAAGAAAGTAAGCTACTAAGGGAAAAAAATGAAGAGATAAGATGAAGAAGAGATAAGACTTATCTCTTCAATAATGAAGGAAATCTTTGTATTAATTATAATTTGGAATAAAATGAGCATATGCTTTGTTTATAAAAGGATGAAGTGAAATATAAAAGGTAAAGAAATGAAGAAATTATGAGTTAGGTGAGAGAGAAAAAAAGAAAGAAAGAGAGAGAGAGGGAAGAAAGAATGAAAGAAGTTGTTCTAAGATATTAGAATAAATTTTAAGCTTTTAAATAAGGTAAGGGAGTTAAAGTCTCTTTATGGTAAACTTGATAAACTCATATGTGATATATTTATCTTTTATTTATTTTTAATTATATATTATTTTATTTGCTTCCATTTTATTGTTATCCTTTTACTTATTTAATTTAATTTTATCTTTAGTTACACATTAATCTTATTTATTTATTTAATTTAATTTAACTTAATTTACCTCTAAGTACTAATCCTTTTCATTTATTTTATTTTATTTTATTTTCAATTATGCATCAGTTCTACTTAATTATTTCCTTTAATTTATCTTTAATTATGCATTTATTCTATTTATTCATTTTATTTAATTTATATCCAATTATGCACTAGTTATGTTTATCTATTTTTATTTAATTTATCTTACTTATTGATCCTATTTATTCATTCCAAATTTTATTGATCTCCAGTTATGCATTGGTCTTTTATATTAATTTATATTTTTTTATCATATTTGTTTATAACATTCTAATTCATATATAATTATTTATTTAAAGTTCTTACTTTGATTCCTATTTTATTTTATTTTGGATTATTTAGAACATCATTGTTTTAAAAGTAAATATCATTTTATTAAGTGAACTTCCACAAAAGAAATTTACTTATATGTTTTATTGTTATTGTATGTGTTTTGTGTTTGTTTGGATGGTGTATGTATTATTTGTCAAGAATAACATAACTTGATAGTCATTACACACATTTTATGATGTTTAAAAATGTTCAAGAGTATGTCAGTTAAGAGAGAGTTAAGTCTGGTTTCAAACCAATGTTAAAGTGTTTTTATCTAGGAAGTCACAGTTTGGTATACTGTGAAGTGAAAGGCAGAGACCATGGTGGGGTTTAAGGAAGTCTTACCAAGTAGGTGAATATCTGGATAATTCATAATAGCGTCTTGGACTATGATATTCCTAGGTCAAACTTGGGACTATCCGATACCCGCTCAACATCGCCAATGATAGGTATTGAGTATATAATTCTTTCATGGACCAATAAATGGCTAATACTCTTGAGAAAGAAATGATTATGATTGTACATATATGATAAAAATGAGATTGAGACTAAGTCTTGTGGTTGTAGGTCCAATCATATGCCACCAATGTATATATTATAGGTTGAGTTTATTAAGATTGATATTTAAGGCTTATAAAGATTTCACTTCTTCCATATTTTTCTTCACATGTACATGTTGTATAAATAGAAAAAAACTTTGCTCAGTAAAAGCTATTTGGAAAATTTGTTAGGAGATATTCTAAAGATTGATTCATGAATAATTTATATTAATATCCTTAGAATATATTAAATATATATATATATATATATATATATATATATTTATATATTTATTTTT
>Ga0209589_1013133_pt1 | contig 10958 bp, 8 predicted proteins | sample CowpeawhiteBW_FD_187525 | JGI IMG/M metagenome (GOLD analysis project Ga0209589, IMG submission 187525) | Root nodule microbial communities of legume samples collected from California USA - Cow pea white BW (SPAdes) (version 2) | ecosystem: Host-associated > Plants > Roots > Nodule | place: USA...
TGTTTTTTTTTTTTTTTCACTTGGGATTTTTGCACCTATATCTAACACGGGTTATATGATATGAGTATGCTACCACTGGACTGTGATGTATTGTGTTGATTGTTGTTCTGTTCTTCCAGTAATGCTAGTGACGCTTTGGACAAGTTGAGATTCTTAAGTGTGACTGAGCCTTCTCTGCTCGGAGATGCTGGAGATCTTGAGATACGTATAAAGTCTGATCCAGAAAATGGAACTATTACTATAACGTATGTATCTGTATTGTTTTGGTTTTATTTCACTTTTCATGGGTACCTGTGATAAGGAGTATTAAACTGTTAACTCTTGACTCTGTAGGGATACTGGTATTGGAATGACTAAAGAAGAGCTCATTGATTGTCTTGGAACTATTGCTCAGAGTGGTACATCAAAATTTTTGAAGGCACTTAAGGTGATTTGCCATTGAGCTGAAATGTGGCTTTCATTGATAATTGATGCTTTAATTCTTCAATCATGTTTTTATATCCCCCTTGTGTTACAGGAAAACAAGGATCTAGGAGCAGATAATGGTTTGATCGGACAATTTGGTGTTGGATTCTACTCTGCTTTTCTTGTTGCTGAGAAGGTATCGAGTGGCTTTCTTAAGTACATCATGCTGGTTGATTTTTCTGATTTTAACTGTTTCTGAATTTTGCCATTAATTGGCTATTCCTGCATGGCAATCAGGTTGTTGTTTCTACGAAGAGCCCAAGATCAGATAAGCAGTATGTGTGGGAAGCAGAAGCTGACAGTAGCTCTTATGTGATAAAGGAAGAAACTGACCCGGAAAAGCATCTGCGGCGTGGTACACAAATTACACTGTTTTTAAGAGTGAGTGATGTTATTTCGTTTTTTAGAAAGGTTACATGGAATGTAAGAACTGAGAAGTATGTATTGATGAAAGGTTGAACTCAGGATAATTCTTGCTTCTTGTCTAGCCAGATAACTGATATTAATTAAATAAGTATAAAGTTTTAAATTTCAGTGGGAAATCTTCTTTTGAAATTTATTTGTCCTCTTTCAGTACAAGGATAAATCTAGTATAATATTTGGAACATCAATTTAGTGCTGACATGTTTTATGTGGTTAAAACACTCAAATTTTTCTTTACTGGCCAGGAGGATGACAAGTATGAATTTTCTGAGCCAACCAGGATTCAGGGTTTGGTGAAGAATTACTCACAGTTTGTTTCCTTCCCCATCTACACATGGCAAGAAAAGTCGAAAACTGTGGAGGTAAGCAGGCCTTCTGTTACAGATTCCTGTGTTGATGTTGGGTGGCTGATGTGCTAAACCAATTCTATGTGTACAAGTGGTAGTTTTCTACTTTGCACATATGTTTAGTAGTTTTTATACTGATCTACCTTTTCTATTGTCTATGAAATGCTTTATTTTAATTTCTTTTGTTGGGTTCTAGTATTGTTCAAGGTACTCTTTTTGGTTATTGATTTCTATCAGTGAATAATGAGATTTGGTCTTTACTTGATGGTAATTATAAATATTTACTTATCAACAGGGGTAGAAAAGGAACTTGAAATGGTTCCTTGTGGTTTTTGTCTTTGTGTTGGTAAATTTGTTCTACATTAGCTATGGTTTTTGTCACCTTTAGGACGACTGGGTTATTTTTAGTTTGAGACAACTGTTAGGTAGAAAGGAAACTTGAAATGGTTCCTTGGTATTTGGTGTTTGTGTTTGAGGTGAATTTATTCTACCTTTAGGATGACTGGCTTATTTTAAGTTTTACATAGCCGTTTGTTGGGTTTCTGTGAATGGGTTAATACTGGGCTATATTTGCTAGCATATTCAGGTCAGAGAGGATTGATGTTGGTTGTAATGAGGGATTAGTGGTGAATAGGAGATGGTTATTAAGAAGTGTTAAGTGATGCTCGAAAAGGTGTGTTCTTTTAGAAATTTATTTCCATCTGGAAAGGGAGCAACCATTTTCTTTTCAATTGAATAGAAAATGTTGTGGATGAATAATATGTCAAACAATTGAAGTATAAAAAATAATTTCAGTTTATTTATTAAAAAAGCATAATAATACTTGTAGAGTGACTCATTTTATCTAGGTTAAATTTATTTACTGTAAATTCTCATTCTCTATTTTCATAAATATTTTTGAAGCTTATAGAAATGTTTTTCATGGAGTGGCAAATGAATCAGCTCTAGTTTTTTTGGCCATTAATTTAATTATCTATCAATTAATTAATTTTAATATTGGCAGGTGGAAGAGGAGGAAGAACCCAAAGAAGGGGAAGAACAAAATGTAGAGGTAATGACTTTATAGTATTTCTTGATGTCGGTGTTGTACTTGTTTTTCTAATTTGTTACCAAAACCAAGTGAATCTGTATCTGCTTGTGTTATAAGGGTGAGAAAAAGAAGGTGAAAAAGACTAAAACCGAGAAGTATTGGGACTGGGAATTAGCCAACGAAACAAAGCCAATATGGGTGAGTTTGAGATATATCTACTTTTATGGTGCTAGCACATTATCTCCGTGCATTTTTTCTTATCATTCTGTTATCGTGCCTCTTATTGGTCTTACTTCGCTGTTTTTCTTTTAATTTTTGGTAGATGCGGAACCCAAAAGAAGTTGAAAAGGAGGAGTACAATGAATTTTACAAGAAGACTTTTAGTGAATTCTTAGAGCCACTTGCACATACTCACTTCACTACCGAGGTATATTGAAAATTTAGTGTATCAGAAGAAGGTCATTTCCTTTACGTAGTTATCAATTTGACTAGGCTTTAAACTCTGCAGGGTGAGGTCGAGTTCAGAAGCATTTTATATGTTCCAGGAATGGGACCTCTTAACAACGAAGAAGTAGTGAATCCTAAAACAAAGAACATACGCTTGTATGTTAAGCGTGTATTCATTTCAGATGATTTTGATGGGGAGCTGGTGAGTACTAATTTACCATAAGCTTCTAAGTGGGATTTGTCTTGTATATTTTAAATTTATGTCAATGCCACTCTTTCATTATATTGTTATTGTGAATCATGAAAGGAGGAAAATTTTTGGTTCCTACTCTGGTGTATAACTTCAAACTCTTAGTGGGATTTGTCTTGTATATTTTAAATTGATGGCAATGCCCCTCTCTCATTATATTGTTATTATGAATCATGAAAGGAGGAAAATGTTTGGTTCCTACTCTGGTGTATAACTTCAAGCTCTTATGTGTCATATCTGTGTTTTTGTTGTTTATTGCTCCTTATTTTATCGACTGTTCTCAGCTACCTAAGAAGGAAGAGCTTGGAGCATTGAAGAGCTTAATTGACATTTTACTTGCCTTTTTATTTCTCAGTTTCCACGTTACCTGAGCTTTGTGAAGGGTGTGGTTGACTCAGATGACCTTCCTCTCAACGTTTCTCGAGAGATCCTTCAAGAAAGCAGAATTGTAAGAGGACTACCACTTTTCCTGCTTATTTCATATGATAAACATGAATGATGTTTGATGACTATGTGTTTTTCTTATAATGTTATTTTATTCTAATAATATTGTGATCAGGTAAGGATAATGAGAAAGAGACTTGTCAGGAAGGCATTTGATATGATTCAAGATCTTGCTGAAAGTGAAAATAAAGAGGTTTGTTGCCATAAACCTAGCGTCTTTATATTTTGAATATGAATTTGGAGTCTATTGATTTAATGAATGATTTTTGTGTGATTCCAGGACTACAAGAAATTCTGGGAGAACTTTGGTAGGTTTATAAAATTAGGTTGTATTGAAGACACTGGAAATCATAAGCGCATAACACCCTTATTAAGGTTTTACACTTCCAAAAGTGAAGAGGAACTTAAAAGCTTGGATGATTATGTTGAAAACATGGGAGAAAACCAAAAGGCTATCTTTTACCTAGCAACTGACAGCTTGAAGAGTGCAAAGACTGCTCCATTTGTGGAGAGACTGATTCAGAAAGATATTGAGGTATCTCTACATGTTAATTGTGCTTGTAGATAGGGAATTGGTCGGTGAGATGGCAACCAAGGTTGTCAGCTTCCCTCTGCAGTACCTGCTATCTTGTGGAGGGTTAGGCTTTTTGTTTGTGTGTATGATTGAAATGCTTGATATAACTGAAGTTAATTGTGTCTATTGTTATAGGTTCTTTATTTGGTTGAACCTATTGATGAAGTTGCCATTCAGAACTTACAGACATATAAAGAAAAAAAATTTGTTGATATCAGTAAGGAGGATTTAGAATTAGGTTCGTATTGTTTCCTACCTTGCTTTCGATTGCTCAAATACTATTTTGTTTCCGGGAAATTTGGATTTGAATATTGTTCTCAAAAAAATTATTAAATCAGGTGATGAGGACGAAGTCACAGAGAGAGAAAACAAACAAGAATACAACCTACTGTGCGATTGGATAAAACAACAGCTTGGTGATAAGGTTGCCAAAGTTCAAATCTCTAAGCGCTTGAGTTCATCTCCTTGTGTCCTTGTATCAGGGAAGTTTGGTTGGTCTGCAAACATGGAGAGGTTAGTCAGCGACTCATTTAGCTTTTCAAGCCATTCTCTCACAAGCAGTTGATGATTCTCATGACATAAGGCTTGAACAATCTTCAATTTTCATTTCTTCAGACTAATGAAGGCACAGGCTCTTGGGGACACTTCAAGTTTGGAGTTCATGAGGGGGAGGAGAATATTGGAGATTAATACAGATCACCCCATTATCAAAGACTTGAGTGTGAGTTGACATTGACTTTGGAGTTTATTGATTTATATAAACCGTTGTTACTATATTATTAAGTTTTCTTATAATTTGCACAGAAAACATATACACATAGCATAGACACACTTTTGATTAAAAGTACATAATTATTGAATGTAGAAACTGATATATAGCCATACTCTGAATTGAACTTGTCTGACTTGTTTTAATTATTTTTATCTCCTTCCAGGCTGCCTGCAAGAATGCACCTGACAGTAGTGAAGCTAAGAGAGCAGTGGATCTCTTATACGACACAGCTCTAATTTCTAGTGGATTTTCTGTAAGTGCAATATAAAATTTGATTTTTCATATAACATGCAGACTACATTTGGTCTATAACTCACCAAAATGATGTTGCTGAATTGATATTGTTAACCTCATATAGTAGGATAAGACTCATTTTCCCGTAATAAATATAGGTTATCCGCAGTTTTGATTAAACATAGTTTCTCAGTTAGAGCAGCCTAATAGCCCGGCTGAGTCGGGTAATACGATATATAGTGGGATAATGCTTATTCTGTTGTGACAAATATAGGTTAACTGCAGTTTTGATTAACATATTTCTCAATAATGCAGCCTGATAGCCCAGCTGAGTTGGGTAATAAGATTTATGAAATGATGGCCATGGCCGTAGGAGGAAGATGGGGTAGATCAGAAGATGAGGAGGGAGAAGCATCTGAAGCTGAGTCAAGCTCGGCTGAGGAAAGTACAGAGCCAGAAGTTTATGAACCCACTGAAGTCATTACAGAGACTGATCCATGGACAACAGATTAGGCATACTATGCCTCAGAATTTTAAAATTTTGGCATTATAGGAAAATAATGAATTCAAAGGTTGGAAAGGAATTAGAGAGTCTAGGTTTTTTTTTCCTATGATTTTTCATGGGGTTGAAGGAGCATTGAAATGTAGAACTGTGAAGAATGTCTTAAGGGTCAAATCATTTTGTACCTTTTGGAATTAAGAACTAGTTTTGTTGGTGGTGACAATTTGATGCTTCATGGTCTCGGGTGTCACTGTATTATTCTTTTTAGGTGTGAAGATCTTTCACGTGGTTGGGAGCAAGTCTGGAAGCTGAAATGAAATGATCAATGATTCTTGTTCCCTCATTTCTGTCATGGATGTGTAGTTCAACCTGACAACACTAGTCGATGCTTAATTGATATGCAATGGAAAATTTTATAAATACTTTTTAGACGGCTGTGTTTTAGTTCGATTAAATTTAATTATAGAACCATATCCACGCATCAAGTATGAGTTTCCAATGCAACTGTCAGTTGGCAAGTAAAATTTGGGCTTCTGAATAATTCAATTGTCAGAGTAATTTAAATAATTCAACTCACAAAGTTTATGTATGGAATTTAATTGGAATATAGTGACAAATGTATAATATTTTTTATTTTTTATTTTTAAAATTAGTATTCCGTTGTGGAATTTTATATATACAACTAAAATTTGGGTTTTGGGCAATGCACTTTGCAAGTATTTTAAATTATCAATTGGCAAAAGTTTTTGTATGGAGTTAAATTGGAATATAGTGTCTGTACAAATATATTTTAAATTATCATTCAACTATCGACTGATATATAGTTTTAGTTTTTACTTTTGTTATAGTTGTTAAAAATATAGGGAAGTGATTCATTTGGTGTGTGAAATGCTCTGCTAATTTAGTTCTAAAGGTAGAATGTATCATTTTATTTTTGAATATAAGAATTCAGATTGGTTCTTAATATAATAGTTATGTGATTAAACAATTATAGTTTATTGCCAAATAGGTATTTAAATTTATATCTTAAATAGTAAATAGTTTTCTATATTCAGAAACTAAATAAATATTTTCTAGAAAGATATCTACATTTCTTTTTCATGAAAAATTGAAAAAAGAAATGTGACTTTTTAGTTAAACTAATATTTCTTTGGAATATCTGTAAATTTTATTTTCAAATTCTTTTCCTATCATAAATTGTTTTCTTTAATGAATATTTGTCTTTGGAATTACAAGTCCTCTTTTTTTTTTTTTTTTTTTTTTATTTTTTTTTTTTTTTTTCATTTTTCATTTTTTCTATTTTTTATAACTACTACTTTTGTTTTAGTATTGAGATTCATCTTCTTGACTGAACATGAAAATGTTCAACTTTATCCTCTTTCCCTTTCTCTGTTTTGATTGTTCTTTTGCAATTTGGATTAACCACCATAGGATCTGATTTAGGGATATTACTATACATTTTCAATTCGGGAGTTGTGATTTGGATCCATCACTGTGATTATTATTAGTCCTGAGGTAAATAAGTAGGTGTTGATGTTATTGTATTGAAGAAATTATATAATCTATGTTTTGATGATTAGTTGTGGGATTAAATCAATTTTTGCTTGAGTGAAAAACACTAGATGTTGTGTTTTTGTCATTTTCATGATTGTGCATGTATTTTTGGTATTCTGGATTCATTTTCATGATTGAAGCAGGTGGTTGAGCTTGATGTAGGTGGTTATGTATATCCTATTGCATTAACCTAAATACAAAACCAAAGTTAGTTAAAATATGTCGTAATAAGTTGAATTTGGTGTGTTTATTTAATAAAAACCTTAATTTTACTAAGAATATTACCATAAGATTTATAAAAAAATAAATTAAATGTCAATTTAAGGAGGGGTATATTATTTCACTTTTACAAAAAATGGGACTAAATTGAAACTAAAAACAAATATAGGGACCAAATTGAATCATTTTAACACGTGGCACAACTATGAAGTGATACGTGAAAATATAAAAAAATAAAATAAAATTTAAAAAATTCAAAAAACTCAAATTGACATGTGGCGTTGACTTTAACACCGTTTGGTCAAACTAACAATAAAGACTAAATTGAACCATTTTTAAGAATGAGGACCAAATTAAAACAGAAAAAAACTTGAGGATCAAAATGACATTACTTGACAAATGGAATGACCAAAAAAGTAATTTAACCAAAACTATATTTTGATGTTGTTGAATCATAATCTCTTTGATTAGATTTTTAACCTTAACAAGTTCCTCTTCTCTTCCCCAAATAGAAGGATACTATAAATACTAATGGATGTTATTCTGGGAGATTCAATTGTGGTCATGTATGTGATGGAAAGGAACTAGAAAACATTGGTGGTCAAAAAACCATTATTGGAGGTAACTTTCAAAAAATTGTTCAAAAAGTGTTAAGTTGTGTTCTAGTTATTTGTTTTTTGTGCACCAATTAATATTGAATCTAGTTGGTCAATTTTTTTTTCGAAGTAGTGACCTAATGAAAGTACTTATCTTTGTTATTTCTTAATTGTGGCCACATATGTGATGGAAAAGAACTAGAAATTATTGGTGCTTTACCCTTAGTGGAGGTAACTTTAAAAGAATTGTATAAAAAGTTTTAAGTTGTGTCCGAATTATTATTTTTCCGTGCACCATTTATGTGTCCGACTTGGTAGGCCTATTTTTATTTTATTTTATTTTATTTTTGCAAAGTAGTGACCTAATGAAAGTACTTATCCTTCTTAGCTTTATGTGTGATGGTAATTTCATTAGAAATACCATTATGTATAGATTTTCTATGAAACTGCCATGGTATTCCTAGAAAAATATGACAAGCTTCCATAGGAACTACATTACATAAAACTTTCTCTTCACAGTTTTTATGGAAAATTGTACCTTTACTTGTTTAAGTGTGATATCCCCATCTAAGTTAATGAAGTTTGTAGGGTTTGGGATGAGGTATTACAGCTAAGTTCAACTTTTCAGCCAATCTAGTACTACAAAAGTTACAACAAGATCCATTGTCCACGATGAGAGAACATGTATTTCTCATGGTTGCACCTCCATAGAATATTCTTTCATTCATAATGTAGTTCAATTTTTACAAACCATTTTTTGGTCTAGGACCACAAGAATCTTCCACAATAAGCTATCATGTTTAAGGTGTGAACATTCATAGCATGACAAGGATTAACTCTCCAAGAAAATATTACTAGGTACACAAGCATCAAACCCAATACTTTGCTTAAGGGAAATTCATAATTTAGAGAAAGGATTCATTATTTAGAAATTTTGATTGAAATATTTTTCAGTGTTACAAGAGATACACTATTATTTCCTCTCCTGTTAGACCTTCATATTTACTATCCTAGTTCCTCTACCATTTCAAGATTCACCTATTTGCATATTTGGTTTACAGTTTCAAATGTAATTTTAAGAGTTTAGGGCCCAAACATTTGGCTTATGTGGTTATTTTTAAAAATCAATGTAAGCTCTGTAGCTTTGTCTGAAGCACCCATCTTAGCTCAAGATCTTTAATCAGAAGACATCATCTTGAATTCTGAGAACAAAGAAATCCATATCATCCACATGGTTGCAAAGAAAATACCTACCACACAAAAGCAACATACTTCCATTTTTTTCTAGTGTCCTCGTTATATTTTGTGTATACTAAAAAAGGAGAAAATGTTTTGATACTCCACTTCCCAAAAGCTGTTAATAAACAAAATCTTAATTAAGCTCTATGCATACTCAACTACGAGACATCATTGTGGTGTCTACAACAAAGAAATCATCATGCTTCATAAAAACTCACAGTGCCCGACTATTCTCTCATCTCATTCTTCCTTCTCATTTTTATGCTTTTCTTCAATTTTTTTGCCCTAAATTACAAAGAGTTTGATATCTAGGTTTTTCTTTCAATGAGAGTACATATATATTCACAATGGTGGCCAAAATAGATAAACAAAAATCCAAAGAATCTACAAAATAGAAAGTGGAAGGAGAAAGGAAGAGAGTTTGGTACTCTTAGAAAAGGACCGCTGCAGTGGTTGCTAGTCCGTCGTTGTTGGTTCGCTGCTGGAAGACGAGAGAAGTGGTTCACCTCCTCAAAAATCGCTGCAGAGTGCCCACTCGCTGCTGCAAGACAAAAGACTTTCCCAAACCCTTAATCGATAAGTGCCCACTCAAAGACAGGATGTTGTTGTGACTGGAGAGCGTGAATGCTATTGTGGTTGGAGAACACGGATGTTGTTGTGGTTGAAGAATGCGGATGCAGCTGCTGTCGTGTGAGGGTTGTAGGAGAAAAAAAATGCGAAGTAGTGTATGGTGCCGAAGGAGTATTTTTTAATACATAGACAACCCTCTTTTACTTAAACACTCTCTATTGATTTCAGAAGTAAAAAACACTCTCTATTTACTTTATTTAAAATGTTTTATTTAAATAAATAAAATGTAGTTGGTGCCTATTTAAAAAAGCGCTATCTATGTGTATCCATTTTGACAACATTTGTTCAATAAAGCACTGCCTTTTGTTCCGCACTTTCATTTATAGCGCTTAGTTAAATAAGTGCTGTCTAAAGTGTGCTATCTATCATTAATTTTGGTGCAGTGAAGGGAATGTGTCTCTTCCTAAGGGCAGATTTCAGATCATTCCATTACCCTTGAATGCTAAAGGTACTAGGGAAACTTTTCTTTCTTAACTAACTTGGTGGTAAGCAAATATTTGTTCCTCCTTCATTTCCCAAACCAAATAAACTTCCACATTATCTTTGATGAATGTCACTTCACGGAGAATTTCCAGATTTGTGTTTCGAACAATGAAAATCCACTATGAAGCCTTCAATCCTAGATCTATCGGTGAAGATTGATGAATCTTGTGGCAGAAGACTTGAAATGATAATAGGATTTTCCCAAGCTCCTTCGGTGGAACTCGAAAACTCTCGAATGAGGCAATCTTAGGTTGAATCTCTCGTGAGAAGAAAATGAACTTTGAAGAAGAAAACTCATACGCAATTTACACTCAATCATCAAAGTTAACTATTACATTTGATGGCCTACCTTTGTATAGGGAGGAGAAAGGCATATGTGAAAGGAGAAGAACAAGCTTAGCAACCCCGAACACAAAGGACAACCATCTTATAGAAAAGAGGAAAAGAGACTACCAAGAGATGAGGGGAAGAGAAATTCCTAAAACCCAAATGGGTGAGGCGCTAGGAAGGAAGAATAAATCCCTAGCTCTTTTGAGATGCAGAGCTTCTCTACACAAACATGTGGGCTTAGATCCTCCACTCGTGAACGGGCTGAACATTCCAAGTCATGCTGAAGGAATATGTGTTGGCAAAAGCAATACAAGTCTAAATGCTGAAGCAAGATTTTGATGATGATAAAAGAAGCCTGAAAGCCATCTGGAAGACAATATGAAGACTACATGTTATTATGTTTAAAGCTATCTTGTAAA
>Ga0209589_1013134_pt1 | contig 10957 bp, 5 predicted proteins | sample CowpeawhiteBW_FD_187525 | JGI IMG/M metagenome (GOLD analysis project Ga0209589, IMG submission 187525) | Root nodule microbial communities of legume samples collected from California USA - Cow pea white BW (SPAdes) (version 2) | ecosystem: Host-associated > Plants > Roots > Nodule | place: USA...
ACATAGATTAGCATGTTGGCTTAAGTCAAGTCAACTATAGTCAACAAGTCAAACCTAGTCAAAGGTCAACAAGTCAACTAAAGTTGATTCAACTAAGTCAACTTAGGGAATCAAAAATAACAAACAGAAATGAAAGGGATGGAGGATTAGTGAACTTCCTTTCTAAACATGCTTAGTCTTCTTAAGCATGTGTCTTCATCCTTGGTTGGGGTCAATCCTTCATCATAAAGTCTCACGATTGTCACATCTTAATGCAACAATTATTACCTGTAGCTATTCGTGGCATTTTACCCAAAAATGTTAGACAAACTATAACGCGTTTGTGTGCATTTTTCTCTTCAATTTGTAGTAAATTCATTGATCCTTTAAAGTTAGATGAACTTCAAGTCGAGATTGTTATCATCTTGTGTTAGTTGGAGATGTTTTTCCCTCCATCATTTTTTGACATCATGGTACATTTACTTGTTCATTTGGTAAGAGAAATCAAGTTTTGTGGACCAGTATACTTAAGATGGATGTATCCCATTGAACGTTACATGAAGATTTTAAAAGGGTATGTGAAAAATCAATATCGTCCAAAAGCTTCAATGATAGAAAGATATATTGCTGAAGAAAGTGTCGAGTTTTGTTCAGATTACATGGCAAAAGCAAAACCGATAGTAGTTCCTCAGAGATCATGGTTGAACAAGTGTTCTATAAGTAACATCATCCGAGGTGTGAGTGTGATTAGCAAAGATCATGAAAAGTTGTTGCAAGCCCACCTATACATATTGAACAACACAAATGAGGTCATCCCTTATTTATCTGCACACAAAGCCATTGTGAAAGAGAACAATCCAAGACAATCAGAGAAATGGCATTTGATGAAGCATAACAAAACATTCATGCCTTGGTTTAAATATGAGGTTTTGAAAGATTTGCAATCTTCAGAGACTTTGATGTGGTTAGCGAATGGGTTGAAACATGATGTCATCTGTTGTACATGTTATGAAATTAATAATTGCACATTCTATACAAAGTGTTTGGATGATAAAAGCACAGTACACAATAGTGGAGTCAGTCTTGAAGCTAAGTCGCTACAATTTTCTACATCTAAAGATCAAAATCCTGTATTTGGATCAATGACATACTATGGTGTAATACATGAGATATGGGAGGTTGACTATACCATGTTTACTATTCCACTATTCAAATGTAAATGGGTTGACAATAAGAATGGTGTCAAAATGGATGAATCAGGGATGACTATATTTGATTTTCAAAAGGTGGGTTATCGAGATGAGCCATTTATCATGGCAGAACAAGCATCTCAAGTTTTCTATGTTAAAGATCCTGCATCTGAACATTGGTTTGTCGCTCTTCATGGAAAAGAACAGATTGATCCTAATGAAGAGAATTTGAGTAATGTTAATATTGTTGTCACCCACCCATTTAGAAGAACGATAAATGTTGATGAAGTCCTTCTAGTTGATGATGTACATCCAATTCGAGAAGATCACGATGAAGGAATATGCATATGACGAATAAATAACTTTATGTATGAATTTCGCGTTCCTTTTAAAATTAAAGTGTTTTGTTAAATAATGTTTTTTATGTGATTTTATATATTGCTTATTAATGTTTTGTTATGTTTTCATTTCACAGATATATGGATGAGCATCATAGATCATCAGAGGATGAAACACTCACTAAGAGACCCACCAGAGGAGCCACTAGGTTGAGACAACTCTTAATTAGAAGAGCTAAGGGTTAGAAAACACCTGTCAATATTAACGTCGACACTGGAATGCCTACCGGTCCTTATGCGGACGTCTTCAAAAGCTATCCTGGGATGTTGGCACGATAGAGAATATCAATTCTTACTCCATCTTTTGATCATGTCACTAAAGTTAATCGGAACATGATATGGCAGGATTTTTTGATAATATGTTCAATATTATTGATGGCGTTTTCTACATTGTAGCTAACATTTGATATTCCAAATGTGGCGACTCTCAAACACAAATGTTTGTCATCAGTGGCTGAGAAATTTCGTGGTTTTAAGACCAAGTTGACGTCTAGGTATGTTTTTGGATCTAAAAAGAATGAAAATCCATTGTTGAAATACACATGGATTGATGAAAACACTTGGCGTCAGTTTGTTGAGCTTCGGACATCTGAGGAATGACAAGTATGTTTATTTGAAATCATCAACTGCTCAATTGATAATTTTGTAAGATTTGAACTAATTCATAAAGTGGCTTTTATATGTTATAGAAAAAGAGAAAAAAAAAAGGCTCAAAGTATAAGTGCTCAAAATCAAAACCTGCACATATTGTCTCGTGGTGGGTATAGAAAACTTGAAGAGAAGATAATGTTAGAAAAGAACTTGAGGGTCAAGATATTGAGCCTCCTTCACCACCATCACGTCATTAAAAGTGGAAGTTAGCTTGTCTACGCACATCGGGCAACTACACTTCTGAATCTGCACGAGAAATATTTGAGAAAATTGTAAGATACAATTCCTATCTAAATAACTCATTCGTGTTTTATATTGTATTATTTTTTATAACTCTTTTTTTTTACATTGTAGGATTCGTTGGTTGAGCAAAGCTCCCAAGGAGGATTCACTCTAAAAAGTCGTCATGACATACTTTCTGCTACAATTGGACGGCCTAAGCACCTTGGACGTGTGCGTGGTCCTGGATCAAGAGTCGGCATTCGCCAGTTTTTTGGTTCTTCCTCTCGTCAGTCTTCATTCAGTCATGGTCCAGATCATGAAGAAAGATTGACGGAAAGAATCACTATGAGGGTGAGAGATGAACTTATGCGCCAATTGGAGCATTATGACATTCATTCACCAGTGTATCCTCCACCAGAACCAGACCTATTTGTGCCTCCCATGGGTAAATCTGTTTTCTATAACTTATGAATTGAATAATTGATATTTAATAAAATAATTAAATAACATTAATAAATCGTTGACTCAAACAGGTAGAAGCGGAAAAGGGAGTTGTTCAGCTCCACTTGGGAATGACATGGACGGCACTCATCCATGTCAGCTATATATTTGGGATGGTATAGAGAAGACACTAGTGGCTCGTGGAAAAGTATTTGAGGCAGCCACAATTCTTCATGGAATGGAGTTATCAGAAGATGAGGTTAAGGTCACGGTAGAGGAGGTTCTTGTGTCGTTTGCTTTAGTTCGTATGCCAACAGATGAGGTATATATTGTGGCTCAGGCACTCCAATGTTTTCTCACCTGGCCTAGAGATTTGGATGTTTTTGACCCCCTGGTACAGACTCTTAAACACACCATATACTAAAATTTTAAGTTTGCACATGTTTATTAGATTCAAATTTAAATTATATTCCATTTTAACTAAAATTGCATCAATATAGGAAAATCCTCAACCAAAGAAGATTCCTCTCTCTTTGGAAGATCCTCTTGGTGCATTACTCCAACTTACTCAAATCATAGATGATAAGACGATGTAGGTTCCTTGGGATTCTAACACTTTTGGGAGAGACCTTGAGATCCCACTTTACTTGAATTCCCAAGATGTCTTGGAGCTTGCACGGGGACATCAGGAACTGAATATTACCATTATTCAGTTATGGATGATGTAAGTCTTTTAGTCATTATATATAGTTATTCGATATATTTATCTATTTACTTATATAAAATCAATTTTATGTTTAGGTATCTGTCTGGTGTCACTGAAACTATGGGGTTGAATGATCTATATGGGTTTATGGACCCCAACTCACTCATGAAGACAACAAGTTTGATGACATCCAAGCATATGTGACCAAATGCTTTCAATGCGGAAAAGAAATTTATTTTGTCCCTTATGTTGCTGGGTAAGTCATTTTTGTTAACTTATGAATACAATTAGTCATTTTTAATGCATAACAATGAATTTATTTTCTTATCAGGCGTCATTGGCAGTTACTTGTGGTTTCCCTAAGAGATAACCTTGTTGTGTGGTTTTGCTCTTTGCATTGCCCTCCCCCCAACCATCTTAGACACGTGATAGATTGGTAAGAACCTCAATGTCAATCTTATGAATATGACATGTTATATAAAAATATCCTAACTTATTCCCTATATCATAGTTCAATTGCTGCACATAACATGTTGTTAGGGAGATCAATGGCTAATGCAAAATGTCTTGTATGGTGTTCCTTCCAGGTTTGATATTTCTATCCATATCTTTATAATTGTTTGCTTGATTTTCTTCCTTAATTAATTGTAACGTTGTTGATATAATGTAGTGTAATAGACAAACCGGCTCATATAAGTGCAGTTACTATATAATGCAATGGATGACAACTGTTGTGCACACTCGTATTACAACAAATTGGGAAACGATAATATATATTTGAATTAAAACGAATACTTTGCAATATTGCCTTTTTATATACTAACTTAACTTAATCTCTTATTTTGTAGACATTTAAGAGTCCTGCCGCACTTCCCGCAAAGTCCATAAAGTTTGGTAGGATAGCATGTGCCAAATATATAATTGAAATGTACAATAGTATTGATTAGGACATGTATTTGGATTGTAAATGATTTATAATTGTCTTTTAAATGCATTTGAATTATGGATGTGTTATAAAATATTTTGTTCTGGTCTGTGCTGGGTGCTGAACAAAATTTGCAGGTTTAAATGTGTGAATAACACCAAAATAGAAACTGTATTTAGAAAAAACACTATATTAGGCCTCGGTTCTTACCAGAACCGAGGCAAAAAGGCTATATGTGGCCTCGGGTCAAACCAAAACCGAGGCCAAAAGATGATCAAATTTTTTAACAACTTAAAAATTAATGGCACATATGGCTTCAATTGTAGGTAACTCGAAGTAGAAGGTTGGATGGCTTCGGGTAGGTTTGAACCGAAGCCGAAAGGTGGAGAAATATGGCTTAAGGTGCTTTCGAACCGAGGTAGAAGGGTGCTCTATGACTTCGGTTCACAACCGAGGCCAAAAGTGTTCCCCTTTTGGCCTCGTCCCAATATGCTTCGGTCTGGGAACCAGTGCAGAATATTAAAACAAACGCTGCCAAAGCCCCTTCCTGCACTGGTGAGTCTTTCTAATGATGGTCAAAAGTTTAAAAAACAAAGGTGAGAATAATTCTTAATTTCAAAATTCAAGTCTGGATATAGATTAATGACTTAGTTTGTCCATGATTCCCATGCTTAAGTCTCACTTCCCATGCTAGTATTGCACTTGTTATCCCTAACTTTCTCCTTCACTTTTCTTTGACTTTATTATCTTTAGCTGAAATTGTATAAGGCTTCCTTGGATTTGGTTAACTTTAAAATACTTGTTACTTCCACACCCCTAAACTTTTTGGGCTTAATATGTTCAATACAAAATTAATATTTGTACCTATTTATCAAATGGAAGGATATGAAATTAAATTTCTAATTTCTAATATTTATATTCAAAGTAAATTCTATTTTATAGCAATTTTATTTCTTTAGGATTAGTTAAAATCATCCCTACACATGCACTCATTAATTTTTTTGAGAGGTAATTACCTATGCTGTAATCTATCTTAGCATGAGTATAGGGAGTATTGATGACAAAATTGACAATGAAATGATATATCTAAGTTTCATTGATGGTCTTGACAATGTACACGAAGGTATAAGGTGCTAAAAGGTCTATGGATATTTTTGCATGTTATTTTGTTGAATAAGTGTGCAAAGAATTACCTACCTATATGTGTGTTATTAATTAAGACAAAATTTGCTCACTTGTATCTTAATCATAGGTTTTGGATAGAATCTTTTAGAAGTTGAGTTATGAAATGTGATTCAATTTCTTGTTTTTAATAAAAGGATTTGTGGCATTTGATAAGATAAATAGTTAATATCTTTTAATTTTTTAATTTATTATAGTCGTATATAACAAGTTTAAATTTTTGCTAGCTTACCATGTTTGCTATGCTTTCATTTGCAATTTAATAACTATGTATTGAGATTCAAACATATGATACTACATGTGCAATATTGCATGTGTATGTCTATGTGTATGTATTTTCAATGTTGTATAATCTCATTGACATTTTCAAATGTGGAAGGAATTAACTTTGCACTATAAAATATAAGAATTATAATTGATTAGTGTATTTATATATCTATTTATAAATTAAAAAAAAAAACAAAATAATAAATGAAACATGTCAAAAGCAGAAAATAAAAAAAATCAAAATAAAAAGTTATTAACAATTAACTCAAAGAGGAAAGAATGTGGGTTCTTCAAATGGAAGAATGTAGTGAATTGAAATGAAAAAGTGTGGCTTCTTCATATGAAAGAACGTGTCTTCTTGAAATGCAAAAATGTGGTTTCCTATAATATTGATGTGTGGGTCAAATCTCTCGTGCACGACTTTTTCTTCTTCCTTTATTTGATGTGTTTTTCAATGCACCACGGGTTCATCTATTCCTTTGTCAAAGCACTGCTAAACTCTACTTTTCCTTTTTTGTTGTGCTTCTCAATGCATCACAGGTTCATTTCTTTCGCTTTCAAATTATCACTGCTAAACTTTAATTTCTCTTTTACTCTATGCATTTTTTCCATTTTAGTTCATTACTTTCATAATCTTTGTTGTTCAAATTTGTAAATCATAGGCCTTGGATAAAATCTTTTAGAAGTTGAGTTATGAATTCTGATGTGGTTCAATTTCTTGTTGTTTTTTAATATGACAATAAAAGGATTTGTGGCCTTTGATAAGACAAATAGTTAATAATTTTTATTTTTTTAATTTATTATAGTCATATATAATAAATTTAAACTTTTGTTATCTTACCATGTTTGTTATGTTTGCAATTTAATAACTATGTATTGACATTCAAGCATATGATACTACATGTACAATATTACATATGTCACTACTAAAATTTCAATTTTTAACGTAAGTTAAATATGTTGTTTAATGGCGGTTTTAACCACCTCTATATATTTTTCCATCAGTTAGTCCACCTACATTGAATTTCGTACCTTAAAGATATTATAGTGTCGATTTGGCATAATTGTTGGAATAACCGCCACAAAAATTATTAAAATCGATTTTAACCGTCTTTAAATTAATTTTAAAAATTTTGTATTTAATATTAACGGCATTTACAATAGCCAGTAAAATGTTGAATGTAAAAAGTTGTATTTAATATTTAGTGGCAGTTGTAACCTCTAGTAAAATCGTGATTTTTTTTAACAAAAATAACATGAAAAACTTAAAAATATAACTAAAATGAAATTACGAAGAAGTGAAGAATTTAATAGAGACAAAATGACACCCTTTTTCGACTCTATTTCATTAGTGCACACAAATTTGTTTTTCTTTGTCTGAAGTTAAAGGACTTCACTCCAAACATGGGACATAATTTCGCGTTACAAGGATTTGAAGTAAACATATTTTAATGTTAAAATTGCATCGATTACTCTGTTAGTTTTGAAATGGCGAGTTTAGCCAACAAGGGGGGTTGAATGGGCTTTATATAAAACTTTTTTGAAAGCTTAAACCTCTTTTTAATTGAATCTAATGAACTGGAAAGTTTGGATGTAAATGCAGCAGATCATTACAATTTTAGTCGATTAAAATATAAAACAGCAGACAAAATTGTTCTTGATGCTATAAAACAGTCGATTAAAAAGACAAATCAATCGGCTAAAATACTGGAGAATTATGCAGAATGCAGAATTCGCGAATTCAACTCAAACAACAATCTTTTACATACAAGACATGTTCCAATTAGTATTTATAACCAGTATAAAGCCTGAGATTACACAAGAACGCATTAAATCACACCAAAGATCAAATTGCTTTGTTTTCTTGAATTTTTAAAGAGTTTCAAAGAGAGGGAGATGAGGGAAGAAAAATGCACAATTGTTTTTATACTAGTTCACTCAATCATAGAGCTATATCCAGTTTTCCAGGACAACCTGAGCATGGTTTCCACTATATTCAAAAGTTTTACAAATCACACAACAAGATTACACTTTTGAACACTAAAACACATAAGATTTTTGACATACACAAAAATCTAGACACATAACCTACAAGAATCACACTTGCAGACCTGAAATCACATCAGACAAACCATCCAGATTCGCACCTCTGCTCGCGAAAACACCACTTATATAGTCTGGTTTAAGTGAAAACAGTCGATTGAATTTTCCGTACAGTCAGCTAATTTCACCAGACTTAAGTGAAATCAGTCGATTGAAAAATAATGCAACTGACTGAATGCATTCATATAAGAAACTATATACAACAAACCTTTTAACCTGTTAAAACCCATTGTAACAGATTAAAAGAGACACACTAAGGAACACAAGACATCTAACCTATGTCATATAGCCTATCAACAATGTATAACACTAACATATTGCATTTAACATGTTATATACAAATTTAACACACTAAAACTTAATCTTCAAGAGGATCTTCATCAATCTTCATCAAACACATAAGATCTTCATGCACATGGCTTTATCAATTCTTTGCTTCAAGCTTGTTTGTGCCAACAATCTCCCCCTAAATTGATGAAGCCAACACCCTCAAGTTGAATTGATGAGCTAAGATCCATAGAGAAACCTGAAAAAGATTTTGCATACAAGATACAAATATTCCAAATACAACCAAGCAAAAGCACACACGCATACATACATATCACATATGCATATGCTCCCTCTGTCACTAATAATATGATTTAACTTCAAATTTTTGACTAAGTTTGCTGTATTATATGATTCCAGTAGATTTATTTTAGGTTTTCCAAATCTAACACACTTTTCCTCATTTTAACTCATTTTTTCTCCCCCTTTGGATTCATCAAATGAAAGTAAATGCATAGATCAATTTGGAAAGATGAAAATTTTCATTAAAACATTAACATAGGGGTGTACCAAGGCACCTGGTACGAATACAAACACACCAAACCAGAAACAGAAATGACAAAAATATTTAAGAAGGGTAAAAGTGAAAAACAAAAATATGGGAGTACATGAGTAATTAGTGGGGGTACATGAAATAAACACGACAGCAAGCCCAAAAACAATAGAGAAAAACATGGGGTGCAGGACTATCACATCTGGGAGGTGCGCGAAGTAAATAGGTGGGGTGCGTAAAGTGAGACAAAGGTGTAAGAAATAAAATGATGTGGGGGTGCATGCATTGAACAAAGGGGTGCGCTGTGTAAGCACAAATAGATCCAAAACACAAACTGAGAGGTGCAAAGATTGAAAGCGGGGGTGCACGGAGCAAAAATGTCTCAGCCTAAAAACAAGATGTGTGGTGCATGTATCAACTTGAGAGGTGTGACAAACAATTAACACAATCCAAATAGGGGGTGCAGAACGTAAATAGCATTCTAGCCCAAAATGAAATAATGGAAGGTGCAAGGTAAAACTATGGGGGTGCAAGGCGCAAAAACAAAAAAGTCAGATGTGAAAAGTGAAACCAATTGACCTAAACCCTAGCTGCTGAAAAAAAATAAGAGGCAAGCCCCTCCCTCTCTATCTTTCTCGACGTCAGCACGGGTCACTGCCGTCGAACCCCCAGACAGCCGGTTTTGTCGCCGCTGCCATGCTCTTGACCGAGACCGCCACCGACGCAGACGAGAAACTCACGATTTCTTCTTGTCATTCATTTTTCTTGCGCGAGACAACCCACTTCTTCCCCCGCGCGACCACAAGACGATGCCAATCCTACTCACGGCTGCGTGGCTCTACTCGTCAGAGACTACGATCAACGATTCCGGCCGTCATCGACGTTCACACCGGCGCCCATCCATCTCTAAACCCTAATTTTCTCCTTCTGCAAAAGAGAAAAGCACCCTAGGCCCTACGATTCGCTGCCACCGTGCCAACCACCAAGACTGGGTCCACGAGCACCAAGGAGAATGGGTTTTTGGGTGAGTGGAGTGCAGAAAATCGAGAACGGAAATGGCAGTTATGAGTGGGCTGCAATTATCGTGGAGAGAATGATTAAGCCAGAGTGGTGGCCCTATCAAGGTGCAGAGGCTCCAATTGTTTGGAGAGCGAATGGAATATGATGAAATGATGTTGAGTTTGAGGAATGAAATTTGGTCTGCGTTTTTTGTTTGCGTGAATGAGAGTATTGTATGATGATCATGGAAACTGTTTTGGTGTTATTGAGTGATAAGGCGACCAACATGAATATGAGTGCAGTGGATGTATACTATGTGAACAACAGGATGAACAATGCTCAACTCAAGACAAACTTCACGCATTTATTCCACTCATATATTCAGAAGCACATTCATAAGCACTAGTATCAATCCATGCAACAGAAGTTAAGAAGCTATCAGGGACACTTACACTCAAGATAAAACTCAACGCACTAACAACTTTGTTCCCTTTTCCAGTTTTGACTCGCTCTCTTCTCCTCCGATCTCTGCTGCCTTCTCCCTGATCTTACTGTGTTTCTCTCCTTTCTTTCCTCTCTGTTTTGCTTTCTCCCCCCCATTTAGTTTTTTTTTTCTTGATGGCTATGAAGGCCCCGCTTTCAAACGGCTCTCTCCTCCTTCCTATCACGTTTTCCCTCTCCTCCTACTCTAGCATTCTTGAGCCTTGTGCTAGATTGCTTCCTGCATCTTAGCCACCCTACCACTCCAAACAATACAATTTCCATTTTTGTGTATAAAACTCACTGCAGGTATAAACTCTAGACTCTGCATGCCTGATCCTTACCCAAATAAGGAAGAAGCTAGTATGCTGCTGCGACTGTCATGACTTCAGTAGTGATACAACTCCCAAACATTTCCTTTTCCTTCTTTTTTCTAGACCCCAAAAGTAGAGAAAAAAACAAAATTTGAACTTTTTTGGTTGCGTGAACGGAAAGAACAAGCCAGTTTGGCTCTCATTTTTTTTTTAATTTTCTTTTATACATTTTTTATATTATATATTTTTTTAAGAAAAATAAATAAATAAATAAAAATAA
>Ga0209589_1013135_pt1 | contig 10956 bp, 5 predicted proteins | sample CowpeawhiteBW_FD_187525 | JGI IMG/M metagenome (GOLD analysis project Ga0209589, IMG submission 187525) | Root nodule microbial communities of legume samples collected from California USA - Cow pea white BW (SPAdes) (version 2) | ecosystem: Host-associated > Plants > Roots > Nodule | place: USA...
CCCCCCCCGCCTTCTTGGCATTTCAACCATTTTTGAACTAACAGTTCTCTCTTCAATGTTTTCCTCTCTTGTTCTCTCTTCAACGTTTTCTGCTCTTGTTCTCTCTTCAATGTTTTCTTCTCTTGTTCTCTCTTCAATATTTTTTCTCTTGTTCTCTCTTGAACGTTTTCTCTTGTCTTACTTTTTCCAACACCTCTAGTTTTTGCAATGCCTTCTTTCTACCTCTTTCAAGTATACAATGTAACTCTTGAGGTCTTCTTTAGTCAGGCGCCTGAATTCCCATTAGGACACTATAAGTGTCATGCCCATAGCTTCACATTCGGAGAATCTAAGACTACATGGTTTGTACTTTGAACATGATCTTTTTCCATGCTCGTGATCCTTTCTAAGGTCATAAATTTTGCCATTCAACTTGATAATTCTTTCCACCATTGCATTAACATATTTCACCCAAGCCAAACTCATACCTACAGTGAAAGTTATAAAAAATGAATTGACACAAAAAAAAGTAAATGGTTAGCACAAGTAATATAAACCAAAAAAAGGAGATGGACCTCACCATTCAATAAGTATTTACATTCAAATCACTTATGTTTCACTTTCAAATGGTGTGCAATATCCCTCATATTCCTCTTCAATTCTTCAAAAGATCTCTCAATCAACCCATCTATAATTTAATATCAAAGTGAAAGATGTAATGAATACAAGCTCAATTCAGGAGGTCGATAAAATGCCCAAAATCAAGAAATAGGCTAAACCAAAGAGAGTAAAAATGTGACAAAACTAAGAATATGACAAAAAGAAAAACACTTTAAAAAGACAAGAGTAATCTAAACAATGTATTTAGAATCACTATTAAAAATATGAAATAAAGTACTTAAGCTAAATTGTGATGACAAATTCAATCTCCCATAAGCAATATTTCCAAAAATTCAGGTCACAATACAATATCTCACAAAACAAGAATTCAAGGAAATCAAACTCAAAGGAATATGACAAACAAAAGACTCGAACAAGGCTAGGAAGAAAAAAAATGACTCCAAGTGGTAAGAATAGAGGAAAACCAAAACTACAAAACTACTGCAGAAAATGAACTAGAAAAGTGACTAAAACTCCATAATCTGCACTAACAACAACTAAGATAACAACCCCAAAACAATAGTAAAACATCATCCAAACAACAACAACACCAAAGTAGCATAAACAACAACTTAACCCTTGTTGTTATATCCCTCAAAATTACATTGTCCAGCCCAAGAAACCACGCTTGAACAGAGGCAAGACAACAAAAAAAAAACGCTCAACAAACACATTTCATTGTCATCAAAAATAGCACTCCAGAACAATATAGGTGAAGCTTCAATCAATGGTGGGCATCTGCTACTCTGTAATAGACTTCTGTGTAGTTGAGAATGTACAAATACATCACTTAACTTGAATAAAATTTCCCTTACAAACTTAGGTCTTAGATTCACCACTAACCTTAATTATACTCAAATGTTTTTTGGTTATGCAGTCAAATCAAGTTCTACAGCTTCTAGTTTCACCAAGTTCACAATTTCACGTCCTGTTTCAATTCCAAGTTGTCTCATGAAAGCCACCTTGCTGAATTGCCTAACATTTTGCACTAATTTCACTTCAAGCAATGTGCCTATGCTAAAAGCTTAGTTTCTCAAATATAGGTTATTTTGAAAATAGGTTCTTATTTATTGTTGGGGGTGTACTTCATTTTATTATCTCCTAATTGTGTTCTTGGTTTGAATTAAAGAAATTTTTTAGGGGTGGAAAGTTCCAAAGGTCGAGAGCTATATTATTACTTCTTTTTTTTGCTAAATTTGGCTTGGGTTCTTGGTAATGTCTTGGTTTGAATTTTAGAGAGGTTGGAAAATGGTGTTAAGCCCAGAGGTATGATTCATGACTAGGTATGATTTTTCTTTTTTATTTTATATGTAATGGTTGAAAAAGTTTAAATCTTGTAAGGTTTCAAGAATAAAGGAAAAACCAAGGTAGACTGGCCAAAAAAATTGGGAAAAAGACTAAGGAAAGAAATTTATTTTTGAGAAACAAGTAGACTCAAAGAATGAAAACACAATATAATGGCTTATTAATGAGGAAAATGCCTTTCATAATGAGATAAGCCGACCAATCAGTCACTAAAAATGAATTTAAGCCAAAGAAAGTAGGTTCACCAAATAAGTCTTTTATTAATGGCTCTTCAAAAAAGAAGAGGAACCACACTCTTTGCAAAACTCTTGTTTTTCGTTCAATCTAGGATATCTACAATGTGTACATAAGTCTTCCACATATAGAAAGACTTAGGTATGTGAAAGAGTGTCAAATACTCTTCTACCCTCCTTTATATCGAAACAAGATAGAAAAAAAAAACTATCAATAAGGTACTTAAGTTATTTAAATATCAAAATATGAGTTTATTACCTGAAAAAAATATATTATTTTCTATCATTTCTAAACTCTTAAACTTTTGAGAATGCCTTCCTCTTAAACTTTATCTTCGTTTATTATTAATTTTATTCAAGGATCTTCTTGAAATGAATGATTCCCTCCAAGATCACATCACTATGATCTTTCATTTGGTCTAGTATTAAAATTAGTTTTCCTTATGCATTAGCTAATGTGAGATAAGAGATTGGTGAGAACAAATTAGTTCATTTTTCTAATGATGCTTGGTTGGATAAACCTCTTATGAACATTTTGAATATTCCTTGTAGTTTGCATAGTCAATTAACTTCTACAATTGTAGAATATAAAGGATGGAAAGTGGTGCCACCTCAATGTTATTAAGAATGGATAACATTAATATAAAAGATATAATTTTTCATATAATTTTTCCTATTAATTCTACTAAGGAAGAGCAATGCTAAGAAAGTTCTAAATATGGTGTTCTTACTCTGAATTTGACTAGATTCATCACTATTTTAGGCAAAAGAATGTAGAGTCAATTTATCCATTTTTTAAAATCTTCCCATTTTAAAATCAGCATGTCTTTGAGGAAATCTTTTGAAAGGAGTTGTTTGTTATGTGATAACCATTTAATAGCCATTTGGTTAAATTGCAATTCTATTTGCTTTAACCACACTAGAATTTCATACATCAAACTTAGAAATCATATTTTTTGGTGTTAATATGTTTAGTAGCTTGTTCAATATTTTTTACTTTACATTCACATCTTCATGTTGAGTTGTTAAGTGCTATATATATGCTATGAATTTGCTTTTTAAGACACTTGGAGAAAGTTCTTGATCAAGAGTGGCTTTATATTGTGTTTCAAAGTTTTATTTGATGAAAGCTTTGTTACTTGAAAACTTAGAATTAGATAGTTGAATATGACATAAATACAAATTATAACCGTCCATATTTGATATGAATATAATGATGATAGGAATATATAGCAAAATTTATTGTATATGATTTTGTTGTAGGAACAAGTGGTACCTACCTAATTATATAGCTTGTTTTTAGATCAAGTGGGTATTGCTCTAGCCCCACTTTTATCTTATATTTTATTTTTATCTTATATGCTATTCTACAAATAATAATAATAGAGATTACATGCTATATAGTTATGTCTCTCTATTTTTTTTTCAAGAAAAATAAAATAAAATCATCGACTAAGTTCAAACAATCTTCTTATAAGATTTAATCTAATACATGAAACATGAAGAATCAAACATGAAAACAATATTATTCATCTTAATACATGGTTGATCATCAAAACATGAGCGTAAAGACTATATATTTCGAAACTCTTGAACATTTTTTCTTTCACAAATAATGCGACAAAAATGATCAAGTTAACGTGATATGTGAGGGTCTTCTTCACCCTTCTACACACACATAAGTATTTTTTTTTAATTTTAATATATTTCATATATTTAGCATTTTTAAAATATGTGTACACCTATAAAAGAATTTTATACACACAAAATATATTTTTTAAGAAATGCATTTCATTTATTCTAATATCATTATTATGTAATTTTTAAATTTTGAACACTAACTAAATTACAGTATAAATTCTAATTTTGTTAATTTTGTTTGAATTCTTTTAATGTTCAAGATAACTAAATATATGTTAATAAATAAAAAATTAATATTAATATACAATTATTTTTAAATGAAGTCTTTTACTTATTTTTTTTATTTTATAAATTTAAAATATGTAATGTTATTTTAAAATAAATTAACTATTAATATCAATTTCTCCTTTAATAAACATAATAATAATTACCATAAATCAAAGATATACTCAATTATATTAATCATTGAAATTTAAATAAAACTAATAAAAATTAAATTATTATTGTACCGTAATTTTTTTCATTATACTAAAAATAAAATATATTAATTTTACCATAGACTATTTACCAAAAATAATACTTTAAAGTAAATTTTCACTGTCCATAAATCAATTGCAGTCCAACATTCATTGAACCTTTGATCAAGCCACCTTTTTAATGTAAAAGAGTGTCAAAAGTTTAAGTTTTTATTTTCTAAAATGGTTTGCTTTGAAGGGAAGGTGTAGTTAATCCTAAGGGTTCTTTGCTTCAAGTAATTATATATAGGCATTATTTTTCTATAATCTATTTGTGTGTTATTATTAATATGATATCATTTTAATTTTATAGGATGAAGAGAGCCTAAAGTCTTAGTATATCATGAGATAATTTTTATGGAGTTTAATAAATATGTTGTGATTTTTTAAGACTTAATTTAACTAATTTGATATATATATATATATATATATATATATATATATATATATTGTTATATTTTTAAATTTAGTAAATTGAATTCACATTATTTTATGATATTTTTGAAATTAGTAAATTAATTTAATATATATTTTATAATATTTCTTGATTTAGTAAATTAATCTAATTTTATTGTTCGAGATATTTTATCGAGAATAGTGAATAATGATTTACAATATATTCGACTAAATAATTTAATTTAATCACTTAAAAGAAGTCAAATAAATAATTTATAATTATTATATTATTATTATATTTGATGGATGAGAGTGATTATTTTAAAATAAATGCGATTAGATTATTAATTTTTTTGAATATAATAAAATCATTAGTATTATTATTATTATAATATTTTAAAACAGTTTTAAGTAAAGTAGATAATTAAATTATTGTTTATAAAATTAATGAAAAATTATTAATAAATATTTTTTTATTTTGAAAATTGAAAGAGTATCTATAACAATATATAAAGAGGATTTCCTTTGTGTCCATATTTCAAAATACCAATTTTACCCTTTAAAATATAATTATTTATTAAATTTTTGAAAATTAACTGTTATTCTTACAAATTTTGTTATAAAATCGTCTATCACTGGTTTTCTCTTTTTCTCTGTTTATCAACAGCTATTTTTTTATTTTTTTTGATATATTTCACTTTATTTTCGATAAATATAATTTTATTTTATATATTAACTTAATAACAATACAGTATCATTACTTACTAATATAATATCACGTATATTTACAAAATTGTATACACAGACGCAATAACATGTGCGATAACATGTGTGTATGCTAGTATATATTAAACAATTTTCGACAGTTTAAAATTTTTAGTAGGTGTTAAATAGTACTGATATATGATATAATTTTGTTACAGTTTTTAATTGTAAAAATAATAAACATTATAAAATAAAAATAACTTTATACAATAAAAATAAATTTCAAAACGGTTTTTAATCGTTAATAAATTATTTTATTTTCTAACTACAATGTCGGTGTTTACACTTTTATTGTCACAAATTTTGATAATTATTTTAATCACAAAATATTTTATTTATGACAATTTTTATCCATTAAAATTACATTTTTTAACTTTTATTATATGTTGAAAAAATAAGATATTATCAAAATTACTACATTACCCATTATCTTTTATTTACACGTGTCATAAAAATTAATTTTTTCGCTATTTTAAAATGATGCGACAAAATATTATTATTATTATTATCAGTATTATTTATAGTAATTATTTTTATTATTATCATTATTAAAAATTATAATTAATTATAATTATTATAATTATTATAATTATTTATTATCTAATTTAAAAATTTGGCATTCCAAAAATATTATATTATTAACCACCATAATTATAATTACTATTAATTTTATTTTATTATCCATAATTGTTGTTGTTATTATTATTATAAATATAATTGTTACTATTATTATCATTAGTATAAACTATAATTATTTTACTTTTATATTATTATTACCAATTATAACTATAATAATTATTATTATTATTATCAACTTTAACTATAATTATAATAATAATAATTATTATTATTAACTATAATTATTATTATCATTATTATTATCAATTATAATTATTTCTATTATTATATTACTATTATTATTATTATTATTTTGTTACTATTATTATTATTATTATTATTATTATTATTATTATTATTATTAATCTATAACAATATATAAAGAAGATTCCCTCTTTTGTGTCCACATTTCATAATATCAATTTTAGCCTTTAAAATATGATTATTTATTACATTTTTAAAAATTGACCATTACTTTTACAAACATTTTTATAAAATCGCCTATCTCTTCTCTTTTTCTCTATTTATAAATATTTATTCTCTCTCATCTTTTCTAATATATTCCACTTTATTTTTAATAAATATAATTTTATTTTATATATTAACTTAATAACATTACATTATCATCACCTACTAATATAATATCATGTATATTTAAAAAATGCGTACACACAGGCGCGACAATGTCTGTGTGTATGCTAATAATAATAATAATAATAAGAACTATATTATTATAATAGTTATTATGCTTATTGTTTTATTATTATGGTTTGATACACTTTTTTACTTTTATTTACTATGTACATATCATGTTTCAATTACTTATTCTTTTTGTTTGTTTTGTTGTTCATTTATCTTTATATTTGAACAATTATTTTAATTAAAAAAAATAGTTACTAAAATTAGTAAAATAATAAAACTAAAAAATAATTTTTTATTATAAATAATTGTTGAATTTTAAAATATAATAATTAAGAAGATAAAATTGAAAAAATAAAAAGGACAACAAAGATGTTTATCTCTTTATAGATGTAGTTGTATTATTATTATTTTTATCACTACGTGATATTATTATTATTATTATTATTATTATTATTATTATTATTATTATTATTATTATTATTATTATAAGACACACATTTTACTTTTATTTACTACATGATCATATCTCAATTACTTACATTTTTATTTGTGTTGTTGTTCATTTTATCTCTACATATGTGTAATTATTTGAATTACAAAGATAGATACTAAAAATAGTTACTTGCACTTTTACAATTTCTAATTTATATTAATATTATTTTTAGTATTTTTAATGGTTAAATAAATATAATAACGATTATATTATTATTCTAAAAATATTTGAAATAAAACAAAAAGAAAATGTGTGTCAAACCTCACCTTAAACTAGTTTTATGGGTTGGGTGAGGTTTAAAGTTCACTTCTTACATGGTATCAGAGTCCTTGTTTAAAAAAGTCTATCCTAACGATATTTTTTGGACATTCTGTTTCATCCGCTATCGAGCCGTTAAATGGCCACCTATTTCTAGACCCACGCACGACATCTATATACCTCGATGTGAGGGGTGTGTTAGAAGTCTCAAATCAACTAGAATAAGGCAATTTGGCAATTCATAGTATATATGTGGGTGCAAACCTCGCCTTAAAAACCAGTTTTGTGGGGTTGAGTTAGGCTTAAAGTTCACTTCTTACCACGCACGAGTCATAGGTTATTATAATTATTTCGTAAAATCAATTAACTACACCATATTGTGATATTAATTTTATTTGTTTATTATATTTAAAACTGAATTTACTACTTCATTACTTTAATAATAACATTTTTACAACAATATAACCTAATTTTCATGATAGTTATTATTATTTTATTATTATTATTATTATCAATTATAACTATAATTGTTATTATTATTATCAACTCCAACTATAATTATAATAATAATAATAATAATTATTATTATTATTATCAACTATAATTATTATCATATTATCAACCTGTGATGCACCGACACTTCAACTTGAATCATGTATCCGTGTCCGACACGTATCCGTGTTTGATACTTTAGAATACTTTATCGATACTTATGAATAAAATATTTAATTTATAAAGTCATAGTACACAACAAAAAAAACTTTGAATAATGATCAATTTTAGTGACAAAAAATAATTAGTGACTATATAATGACCAATTAAGTTACCAATTTAAAAACTAAAAATTATTGGAAACTAAAATAGTTCCAAAAAATTATAATATGTCTCTAAATTGATAATTAAAATAGTTTATATTATGAATTGATATTTAAATTGGTCACTAACATTAACTACCCAGGTTTTGACTACCAAAATAATTGGTTTCTAAATTGGTCACTAACATTAACTACCAAGGTTGCTACCAAAATAATTGGTCTCTAAACTATTTTTTAATTAGAAAATTGGTCTTTAAATTGGTCACTAACATATCTAACATGTTTTTGGTTACTAAAAATTGTCACTATTTAAGAGTTTTCTTGTAATGATACTTTTATGATCACAATAATTTATGTTGATTAGTTTAGTACATATAGTTTTAATTTGGATTCACACAATAACAATCATATATTTATTATGTTTTTAAGAATTATTATGCACTTATCAAAATTTTAATATTTATATATCACGTATCTATCACGTATCATGTCCTATTATTTTTAAAATAAATGTATCGATGTATCGGATATGTGTCGTATCTGATACACATATCGTATCTGTGCATCATAGCTATCAACTATAAGTATTATTATCCTTATTATTAACTATAATTGTTTCTATTATTATTATATTATTATTATTACTATTATTATTATTACTATTATTAATATTATTAATAAGAACTATAATTATTATAATAGTTATTATTGTTTTTATTATTGTGGTTAGATACACACTCTACTTTTACTTACTATTAGAGATGGTAAATAAACTTGTACCTGTGGGTATCACTCGAACTCGTCCCCGTTTTGACGGAGAATCCCCGCATTGATTGAGTATGGGTAATACCCAAAGTTTTCAATTGGGGATGGAGATGGAAATGGGGATATACATATCCCCGCCAAAATACCCTTTCCCGTTTAAATTACTAAAATATCTATAAATTATTAGATAATCTAATACACACACACACACACACACACACATATATATATATATATATATATATATATATATATATATATATATATATACACACAGAGAGAGAGGGAGAGAGAGAGGTAATTGCTTTAGTTTTAGATCCAAGATACAAAATGGACATGTTAGAATATTATTTTTGTAAATTTTATGGTATTGATTTTGATCTAAAACTTAATAGGATTTGTCAAATATTTGATTTGTTTTGGAATATCAATATAAAATGAATGAAACTTCTTCTTATAAAACTACACCGTTGGAGTTGGAAATGGTTATTGATAATGATGCGAATGAATTTTTAGAGTTTATGGCAAAAAAAATCTAGAGCTACAGTTATGAAAACAGAGTTGGATAATTACTTGGAAGAAGATAATTTGCTAGTTACACAAGTATTTGATATCCTATCATGTCGAAAAATAAATGGGTTAAAGTTTCCAACCCTTCAAGCAATTGCAAGGGATGTTTTAGCTACCAATAACAAGTGTAGCGTCTGAATCTGCTTTTAGTACTAGTAGTCAGATATTAACTTCTCATCGTAGTCGACTTCATATTACTATAGAGGCTTTGATGTGTACAAGAAGTTGGATATGAAACTTAAATCATCTAGGTAAGGTACTCAAATTTATTAATATTTATTGTTAGTATTTTTTTTTATGAATTCTCGTATAATATTCTACATTTGGTGTTTGTAGTTGTTAAAAAATAAAAGAAAAAAATGTTCTCATGAGTGAAAATGAATCCGATGAAGAAGGTACATTATATTCTAGTAATTAAAATTTTCAATTTTAATTATTATACCATATCTAACTTTTCATTTTTTTCTATGTGTAGGTGGATCAAATGCAAATGAAACCACTTATCGTTTGTAAAATTAATAAATATTTTGGTTATTATAAAAGTTTAGTAATGAGTAATTGTTTAATTTTTATATTTGATACTTTAATTTGAGATTTATACTATTATAATATTTTTCTTAATATTTGACATCATGAAAAGAAAAAAGAGTATGTTATTTTAATATTGAATATTTTGATAGTATCATGATTCCTTTGGTGTGATTTTTAAAATTTTTTATAAAAATTATTCAATTGATATTTGGAACAGTAAAAAAATGGGTATGGGTGTGGGTATAAGAATATACCCATTACCCTATGTGGGGATGAGGATGAGTCAAAAGTTGTATACCTGCTGGATTTGAGGATGAGGATGTGGATGAATTTTTATTATGGGGATGAGATCATGATACCTATGCTCGCCCCGTTGCCATCCCTACTTACTATGTAGGGATCATGTTTCAATTACTTGTCCTTTTTATTTGTTTTGTTGTTTATTTATCTTTATATTTAAACAATTATTTCAATTCAAAAAAATAGTTACTAAAATTAGTAAAATAATAAAACTGAAAAATGTTTTTTTATTATAGATAATTATTTAAATTAATAATTAAGAGGATAAAATTGAAAAAACAAAAAAGGACACCAAATTATCTCTTTATATATATGTAGTTGTTTTACAATTATTATAATTATAATTACTTTTATTTTTATTACTACTCTATATTATTAGAGTGTTATTATTATTATTATTATTATTATTATTATTATTATTATTATTATTATTATTATTATTATTATTATTATTATTATTATTATATTTA
>Ga0209589_1013140_pt1 | contig 10949 bp, 9 predicted proteins | sample CowpeawhiteBW_FD_187525 | JGI IMG/M metagenome (GOLD analysis project Ga0209589, IMG submission 187525) | Root nodule microbial communities of legume samples collected from California USA - Cow pea white BW (SPAdes) (version 2) | ecosystem: Host-associated > Plants > Roots > Nodule | place: USA...
TGGCCCACTATAGAAGCAGACTGCCAGGATCATGTCAGGAAGTGCAAGCCATGTCAGAAGCATGGCAACCTTATTCATCAGAAACAGGAACAACTACATCACATACTATCCCCATGGCCATTCGCTAAATGGGGAATGGACATCCTCGGCCCCTTCTCACCCGGCAAGGGGCAAGTAAAATTCCTAATCGTAGCCGTTGATTATTTTACCAAATGGATCGAAGCCAAACCGCTAACCACCATCACGGCCTAGCAAGTCCAGCAGTTCGTGTGGAAGGACATTATATGCAGATATGGTGTACCACATACCATTATAACAGACAATGACCGACAATTCATCGACAAGGAGTTAGCAAAATTCTACACCAGCCTAGGCATCAAGCACATCACAAGCTCTGTAGAACACCCACAAACTAATGGGCAGGCAGAGGCAGCAAATAAAGTCATCCTCATAGAGCTGCACAAAAGGTTGGATACCGCCAAAGGCCGATGGCCTGAAGAGTTAATAGAAGTACTATAGGCTTACAGATGCACCCTCCAATCATCAACAAACGAATCTCCATTCAGCTTAGTCTACGGCGCAGACGCCATGATACCAATAGAAATTGGCGAACCATCCCTGCGCCGAGAACTATACGACCCAACCCACAACCACCAAAACATTGCCTTACATCTCGACCTCCTACCCGAACTCAGAGAAAAAGCCCAAATACGCAACCTAGCTGCCAAACAACGAGCTGCCAGGAAATACAATGCAAACCTACACCCACGATAATTTATTGTCGGGGACCTAGTATGGAGAATGGCCAGCAGTGCTAGAAAGAAGGATGGTAAGTTCTCCGCCAATTGGGACGGCCCATACCGCATACGAGAAGATCCAGGAGGAGGAGCTTATTGCCTAAAACAATTGTCTGGGGAAGAGATTCCTAACACATGGAATATATCCCACCTCAAGTTCTACTTCAGCTAAATGTGTATTGTAATCAAACCAATACTTGTAACCCCGGGTGTACTCTTTTTCCTCACTTGGTCTTTTTTCCCTAAGGAGGGTTTTGGCCAAGGAGGTTTTAACGAGGCACCCCCTTTTGATAAATAAAAAGAAGGGTTCCCTACTTTATGACTCTCTGTGTGTCTTAAATTTGTGCTTAATTCGTTAAAGTTCCCCACCGTTACCCCAAGTAAGCGGCCTGGGTCGAACACCGTTAACTCTTGCTTAATTCGTTTAAGTTCCCCACCCTTACCCCAAGTAAGAGGCCTAGGTCGAACACCCTTAACTTGTGCTTAACTCGTTAAAGTTCCCCACCCTTACCCCAAGTAAGCGGCCTGGGTCGAACACCCTTAACTTGTGCTTTATTCGTTAAAGTTCCCCACCCTTACCCCAAGTAAGCAGCCTGGGTCGAACACCCTTAAGTCTTGCTTAATTCGTTTAAGTTCCCCACCCTTACCACAAGTAAGCGGCCTGGGTCGAACACCCTTATCTTGTGCTTTATTCGTTAAAGTTCCCCACCCTTACCCCAAGTAAGCGACCTGGGTCGAACACCCTTAACTTGTGCTTAATTCGTTAAAGTTCCCAACCCTTACCCCAAGTAAGCGGCCTGGGTCGAACACCCTTAACATACAATCGATTACGCCATACATAACATACACCACAGATCATCAAAACCCGATATACACAATAACATACAGAAATTAATCGCATTAAGCATAAATGCAAAGAAATGTACGAACGCAACAAACATAATGTACCAGTTATTACAGACATAGGCTCAATAATACTTCTAAATCATTAAAAAATCGATGACCTATTCTGCTGAATCATGGGCCACCTCCACAGCATCATCCACCTTTTTCTCCTCCGCTGCCGCCTTCTCTTCCACCTCCTCATCCGCACTGCTCTCGTCCTCCTTCACCAACTTTCCGTCAACTACGTCCTTATTCACATTGAACTTTGAATCCGTGACGTCCACATCTTGATGGAAGAAGGCCGCCTGCCGCAACCCCTTCTCAAAACCATTGATGTGCTCCTGAATGATGTTGTTCTTCAGATCATCAAGTTCACCAACAGCTCCATCATACTTGTCCTTCAAGTCCTCATAATCCTCCTCCAACTCCCCTATACGTTTGTTCAGCTTTTCCTCAGAGTCCAAGCAACGCACCCTCCATGTTGCCAACCTTTTCCTCTCCGCTTCCCAACCTTCTTTTTCCTTTTCCAAAGCCGCCTTCTCCTCCTCCAGTTTATCCACCTTACCCTGCAACTCCCCCACCTCCTTTACTTCACTCCTATAAAGAGACCCCACACGCCGGCTCAGAACTAAAGCCTTGCTCCCAAACTCGACCATTGTTCTCACAATATGCTCCACGTCCATGTTGTCAATAGAATTTACAACGGTATCCGGGAGGGTGATCGAAATATCCTTCCTCATGGATATCTCCGGCAACTCGATCAACCCGGCTTCAGGCCCCTTTTCCCCACTAGCTGACCCCGCCCCGCTAGCCGTTCCAAGAAGAGCCGCCCTTATCTTCTTCACATCTTTTCCCTTCCCGGGTCGAGGCGGAAGCTCAACCTTCCTTTTCGTTCCGCCATGCACGTGCACCTCCACCACCGATTCTTGTAGGTTGGGAACATCAGCCTTCCTAGCCGCCTTGCCCTTAGCGGCCATTTCCTTCCTCAATGTTTGAAAGAGCGCCAGATTCTTCTTACCAGACTGCGCCATATGCCCTGCAATAACACATCACGACTCGGATCAAAACAACTTAGCATTATTAACACAACTTAAGTAATAAACAGATACCTTCAATATCTATTTTCGGGTGCACCGAATTATAAACCCTAACTAGGCCCTTAGTGGGCAACTTATCGACAAACTTCAACAACATCCCCACCATCTCCTTATCACTAGCCGACAACTCCTTCATTCCCATGTCTTTATACCGAGAAGGATTGCTGGTCCAGCTAAAGGGAAACTTGGTATTCCCATCCGCATTCAAAAAGTGAGCTTTACCCCCTTCCTTGACGATGACTTTGAAGAAGCCATCCTTGAAATGCTTAAAAGACTGGGAGAAAGCATCCAGTTTGCTGATGCTAGGGCGACTTATCAAGGATAGCCAAGTAGCCGGCCGCCGAGGTCTAGTGTCGTAAAAATACAAGAAAGCGTAAGGAGTGGGCTCCAAGTATAAAGACTGGCACAAAATGCGGAAGGCCTGCAAATAGGCCCAACTGTTCGGATGTAGCTGTGTAGGTGCCACATTCAATGCCCGCAACACGCCCATAGTAAAATCGTCTAGCGGCAATCGCACATGAAGTTGAGAGAAATGGCACATGTACATGTAGAAAAACTTTTCGGTAGCCCCCTCCTGCCCATGGCATACCCGGTCGATAGCGCTGACCCTCTCCAGAGAAACAATACCCCTACTGACACCCTTGGAGATAACAGGTGTGCAATTCAACCAAGAGTTCAGTAAGTGGGACCACCTGAACAGAGACGATTGATCGCGAACATCACCAGCCACCCACCCGTAGCCGCCTTTCGACAGCCAATTGTTCTCCTCCAACTCTTCAGGGGGATCCTCCCGAACCTCCCTCACAACCTTCATTGGCATCCCACTTGTACCAACTACAGAACTCGTACCCTCGTCACCAAGCCGCCTATCTTTACTCCTCTCCGACTCGGTACTCTCGCTACTACTAAATGTAGACATGCTATCACTACTAGACATACCTTGTTTAGTTTTTTATGAGAAGATGTCGGTCGAAAGTGGGGACTAGTCGGACAGTATTACGCGCACAAGATCTCTGGATTCAGAACTCACAAATGAAACAAGTAACCCCTCATCTGTTTGCAAACCCATATTTATAGTCCATGATCCCAAACGACGAAACTCTTCCCGCCAAAATCATACCCCAGACCAATCGACACCATCATTGCAAAGGATATGACACTTCAAAACGACGACGCCAAAACTTTTTCGATTTGACCACTGACGCCTCTTCACCTACCCTCTGACGGTTACCACTTTTTTAGCCTTAACACTGTTCACCACACTTAAAGGCTGGGGGACTGGCGTATCACACCTAGCCGGTTTCGCTAGCTTATCAACACATATCATCCTTGACCGATAACTCATATCGGACAAGGCTGGGGGACTGGTGTACCGCACCTAGCCAAACTCGACCAAATAAGTAAACAATGTGCATATCAAGGCAGCCAAGTATCCAGCCTAGGCCGAGTTAGCCTAACTTGTACCGGTTTTAACCTAAACTAAACGCCAAGGGGACAACCTGCACCTCATATCACCAACATAAGCCATCAAGCCAAGTAGCCGGCCTAGACCGACTACTCCAACATATCTGGTAAGATTAGAGCCTAAGCCGACCACTTCAATAAACTCAGTATGATGGAAGCCCCCGTGTTCAATTAACCTTAAGGGCCTGGGTTAGGGCCCATGCCCACTCACAACCCAAGTTAGAGCCTAAGTCAAGGCCCAGCCCATGGGATGATCAGACATCATTAATGCTCTATAAATACACGTGGACCCTAGCAATTAAAGGTACGCATTCATTAATCACTGATTTGACTCTCTGAGAGCTTTGACTTACTTGAGCTTCGGAGATTCTTCTGCAGGTAACCCCTCCTGGGTTCAAGCCGACATGTATCGAATGGGAAGAGGCCAACTAAGGAGATAGCGGACTACATGGTAAGGTGATACTCGTGCCTAACTTATCTTATTTGTTCTTCTGCAGGAACATTTTCAATCAAAGCTTTCCAAATGCAACACAAGGGGGGGGAGGGGTGGTAAAGCAAATTAAAAATTTCAACACAGAATTAAAACGTAATTGCAGATTTGATAAAACAATAGTGAAAATGACATTGATTCCTTGATTTGAATGAAAATTCACCAATCCCAAATTATAAATTAAATTGGTTCTATTAGCTCTCATGAAACTTGTAATTAAGGAACTAAGCGAAGATTAACAACAAGTTCAATATGCAATTAAGCAATGTACACATTCATGAATCTATCATAGTTCATGAAGCATGAACACAACCCGAAATGAATTACTCACTCTACAAATTAAGCATACACATAATGGTTTCCTTATTAAACACAAACGTAAATTCATAATGGAAAAATAACAAAATCCAACCGATCAAAACACAAATCTCAAGGTTTCATTTCATTCTCTACAAGGAATCAACACACAATTAACTGCCCATGGAAGAAAAGTGTTGGTATCGCGTAGTGGAATGTTTAGCGTTTGGACAAAAACTAAGAGGAGCGTGAATTGGATTCTTAATAAAAGTTGTGCTTTTAAAATTTTCCCTTTTAATATCAAAAATCAATTAAAATTATTTACTTTATTTTAATAAACACAATAAAATAAAAAGAGTAGAGAAGAGAAAATTGCACAAAGTATTTATACTAGTTCATATCAAAAGACCCTATGTCTAGTTGTTAATCTCTAAAAAACGAGATTAACTCAATCACTAAAATAAACCAAACTTACAATCAATGATAAGAAAGATTAGGGTTTAAAAAACACCTATCTTGAATCACAGAAGAGATGAAGACACCTCCCTTGAAACCCACAAGGGGGATGAAAACACCTTCCTTGAATCATACAAGAAATGGACACCTTGAATCACACAAAAGATTATCGACTTCTCCTAGCAACAACAACAACACTCAATCACTCAAGATCCTACATGATGAAAGTTATCGCTCTACCCACACTAGGTTTTTCAAAGCCTTCCCACAAAGAGTTCTCAAGTACTCAGACTTCTCCAACTTTTGTTTTTGATAAATAAAGCCTACCACTCTATTTATAAAAGCCTATTTAGGAATTGGGTTAAGAATATGAAAAGTTAAGTCACAATTTCCATATATAATCAATTATCACGAGTGATTCGATTATCACAAAAACTTTTATGAAAATACTTTTCTCGTTGTGATAATTTATTATCAGTCAGGATAATCTATTATTAGCAGGTGATAATTGATTCTCAGTAGGTGATAATCGATTATCACACAGGCTTTTCTCAAAAATCAGTTTTAACTAAGATAATCGATTATCATTAAGAATAATCGATTATTCTAGTGAGTTTTGCAAATAAATAAAATTTTCTAGGTCCTCTAGTACTTGGGTTTTGCCTTTTGACTCTTGACATGCTAATTTAACTATTTTAAATAACATACACAGATTACAAGACCTAAATAACTAAACCCTTAAGTCTTCAATGCATCTCTTGAATCAAAGCCTTCTTTTAAGTCTTCAACATTTTTCCATGTATCATCATCAAGTCTTCCATACTTCTTCATAAGTCATCATCATCATCAAAACTCCTTATTGGAGGAAGATGTCCATCTTCTTCTTTTTGTCAACAATCTCCCCCTTTTTGATGATGACTAAAATTGCTGAAGACTTGTGATATGTCTTGTTCTTAATAAACAACTTAAGAGAAAAAAGTAGTTAATCCAAATAAAAGATAATTAATTTTTCTCTCCTTTTTAAAACATAAGGTATTACAAGATATCAATAAACACATATGTTTCGCTTAAATAGGTACCACTTATCACAAGATAATAACATAAATACATCTCCCCTTTTTCTATCATAATCAAAAATGAATTCTTTAGACAACTCCCCCTAAATCAGATAACTTAAGTTCCCCTTAAAAACAATTGTTTAAGATATAAAACTCCTCCTACATGTAATATTTCCCCTTTTTGATAAACACAAACATTTTAAGAACAAATACTCCCCCTTAATCAAAGACTGCCCCTAAATGAAAGAGAGACCCTAAAGATTAAAAAATATGGGTTTAAAGAAGGAAACGTACTAATTTGTATTTATGAAGTACCTATTAGTTGCTCATGGTCTAAATTTTTGAAAAGCTAACTTAACCAGTAAAAGATTTGAAAATATGTGTTCTACTATGCAAGATAATCGATTATCAGCTTAAGATAATCGATTATTGTTTCAAACCCACAAACAAAAATTTCCAGATTTGCTGATAATCGTATAATCGATTATCACAACAAAGTTTTTCGGTAAACACTAAAATCAATGATTTTTACCACTTTAGACAAATATAATATTCCCAAGCCCATCTAAGATCATAAATCTTACTAGGATACCAAAAGTTAGGTGAATATTTTAGCTCTTGGACATCAAAGAGACTAACTTGATTTTGAAATAAACTGCGAGACAAAGAATAATAACATTTTGGTCCCCAATAAACTTATTTGGGTCCTTTGAGGTTAGAGACATGTTACTCTATAATAGGAATCTAAGCACATATTCCATTAGGAACATCAAAATGTTTGATTCTACATTTGTTAGAAGTATGTCCTTTTTGCATACAATAGAAACATGTAACACAATTTATATTCCTATAATGAGTTGTTCCTTTCTCTACCCATACTCTACGGGTTCTTTTATTTTTATTCTTAGGAGCTTGGTTTTTCTTATGAAAAACCTTTCTCCTAAACATTGGTTTTTCAAAAGTTTTATTAGTTGTTGCATCTTCAAGTTGTTTTTGAAGAATGTTAATATCAAACATATAACTTTTGCAAGATGCACATTCAACATTTTCAATCTTTTTATTTTCTAAAATTGAAATTTTACTTTTCAAAATTTCTTCTTCTTCAAGATATTTTTTAAACTTACTTTGTAACTCCTTAAAATCATATTTTAATTTCACCATAAGAGCTTACCTCACTATCAGAAGAGTCATGGTCAGCAATCAAACACAATTTTGCTTCCTCATCAGATTCACTAGAGTTGGATGAGCTTGAAGAAGTAATTGAATCGTTATCATCCCATTTATTTTTCTTGAAAAGCTTTTTCCCATTCTTTTCTTTACCCTTTTTAGCCTTTGGGCAATCTGCTTTTACGTGACCTGTTTCACCACATCCATAGCAATTCAAATTTGAAACAAAGTTTTGGTTTTCGTTTTTATACCTTTTGTGATGTCCTTTGCCTTAGATCTTCATAAACTTTGTTAACTTTTTTATCATTAGACTCATATTCTCATCATTAGAGTCATCATCTTCTTTGGGGATTTTGCTTTTGATGATCTCATATTTGAAAGCTATGTTCCTTTCCTTCCTTGGTCCTCTTCTTCATTTAAACGCCCAAAAGGACGACTTAAAATAGCATCCCAAATACCTCTATCAATAGACTCCAAAAATATTTGCATCTTGACTTTTCAGAAAGGATAATTTTCACCAGTAAAAAGTGGAGGTCTGTCAATAGACGCACGCTCAGCAAAAGTTTGATTTTGTTCAACCATTTCTAAAATTTTTGAAAAACTATACCAATTGTTTGTATCGCACAACATAATGTTTAGCGTTTGGACAAAAACCAAGAGGAGGGTGAATTGGGTTCTTAATAAAAATTATGCTTTTAAAATTTTCCCTTTTAATATCAAAGATCAATTAAAATTATTTACTTTATTTTAATTAACACAATAAAATAAAGAGAGTAGAGAAGAGAAAATTGCACAAAGTATTTATAATGGTTCGGATCAAAAGACCCTATGTCTAGTTGTTAATCTCTCAAAAACGAGATTAACTCAATCACTAAAATAAACTAAACTTACAATCAATGATAAGAAAGATTAGGGTTTAGAAAACCCCTCTCTTGAATCACAGAAGAGATAAAGACACCTCGCTTGAAATCCACAAGGGATGAAAACACCTTCCTTGAATCACACAAGGAATGAAAACCGCCTTTGAATCACACAAGGGATGATCGACTTCTCCTTGCAAGAGTAGCAGCACTGAATCACTCAAGATCCCACTTGATGAAATTTATCGCTCTACCCACACTAGGTTTTTCAAAGCCTTCCCACAAAGCATTCTCAAGTACTCAGACTTCTCCAACTTTTGTTTTTGATAATGAAAGCCTACCACTCTATTTATAAAAGCCTATTTAGGAATTAGATTAAGGATATGAAAACTTAAGTCACAATTGCCATAGATAATCGATTATCACAAAAACTTTTATGAAAATACTTTTCTCGCTGCGATAATTTATTATCAACCAGGATAATCTATTATCAGTAGGTGATAATCGATTATCAGCATGTGATAATCGATTATCAGTAGGTGATAACCGATTATCACAAAGGCTTTTCTCAAAAATCAGTTTTAACTAAGATAATCGATTATCACTAAGAATAATCGATTATTCCAGTGAGTTTTGCAAATAAATAAAATTTTCTTGGTGCTCTACTACTTGGGTGTTGCCTTTTGACTCTTGACATCCTAATTTAACTATTTTAAATAACATACACAAATTACAAGACCTAAACAACTAAACCCTTAAGTCTTCAATGCATATCTTGAATCAAAGCATTCTTTTAAGTCTTCAACATTTTTCCATACATCATCATCAAGTCTTCCATACTTCTTCATAAGTCATGATTATGATCAAAACTCCTTATTGGAAGAAAATGTCCATCTTCTTCTTTTTGTCAACAAAAAGAAAATAGAAAACACAAATTAAAGGACGTAATGTGCAAAAAACTTGAACGTATAAAGTCTAATGTGTGGATAAAGAAGAAAACACATAAACCCCAACAATTAGTGCTCTCCAAAAGGTAAAAATCGTAATGGTGGAGAAGGAGAGAGTTCTCCAAAACCCTCATAAAATTCTAAAAACGTGGTCACCTCAAGGATGTAGAATTACTAAAGCCACTTTAGGCCCAAAAGTTTGGCCCAATGACGTGGGCAAGCGAATTGAAATGACACAGACGTGGCAATGATGTGGAAATGACGTGGCAAGTCTCTCTTGATCTTAAGATTAAGGTCCAAGCTCCTAAACTGTTTAACAAAAAATACCTAAAAATAATTAGAAACGAAAATTAGACCAAATAATCTTAAATTAATCAAAATTTGAAATTATGGCCCAATAAAACCCAATAGATGGAATGGCATTAAAGATATACAATTAAGCACTAAACATCCATGAAGATGGGTACAAAAAAGGTAGTGAAATAGATGAAAATAATGACTCTCATGTGTGTGCGTGTATATGTATATATATGTATATATATATATATATATATATATATATATAGACACACACACATATATATAATGTTACTTAATAAACTTTGAGTATTTTAATAATTTAAACAGGGATGGGGATAGGGCTGGAATGCGTATGATGATAGGTATGTGGACGGGGATGGAACGAATGTGTACAACTTTATCCCTATCTCCATACCCAATTGAAAAGGTAGGGTATTCTTCATACCCATACCCATACCTAGTAAATGCATGGATTCCTTGTCAAAATATGGATGAGTTTGGGCAATACGCATGAAATTGTTCTTCGTTGTTATAAATAATGTATTTCTCATATCCTCGATGCTTTATTTGTTATAGGAAGAAAGTTGTAGAAAAAAGTATTATATGATCACAAAAATAAAATTAAAGTTTATTCTTGGTCAATATTGACTTAAATAAAAGATCATTATTGGACTAAAATTCTGAATATTCCCTAGGGATGTTTCAATTGGTATCAAAGCAAATGTTTTGAAAATATTTTAAAAATATTTTGGGGCTTTTGGGAAGTGAGCTTACCGTTTGATTGTGTGTGTGATTTAGTTGTATGTAAGAAAGATAATAGTGGTTTTGTTTAACTAAGTGAATTGGTTTTAACAATTGTAATGTGGCGTATCCAGGCTATGGCTGCTAACAGGAGGAGGAGGAATAGTGGTGCTGATGACATCGCGGAGTGATGAAGGATTATCTTGTTCCTTTTTAAGATTATTGAATATGGTGTGAGTTGATTAAGAAAGCTAAGCGAAATCCCCACTGGACATTAAGATAGCAAGCTATCTAGATGTGAAGGTTCCTTTCACAAAGCTCAAGAGAAGAAGATGATGGATTGATTCAAAACAAATAGGAAATGGAAAGCACATAAACCATAGAAAACCA
>Ga0209589_1013141_pt1 | contig 10948 bp, 4 predicted proteins | sample CowpeawhiteBW_FD_187525 | JGI IMG/M metagenome (GOLD analysis project Ga0209589, IMG submission 187525) | Root nodule microbial communities of legume samples collected from California USA - Cow pea white BW (SPAdes) (version 2) | ecosystem: Host-associated > Plants > Roots > Nodule | place: USA...
AATTTTATCAACTAAGTTCATCAATGTTGTAGTTTGCAAATTTAATAAATGTTTTGGTTCACATGAAATTTTATTTGGTATTCTAATATAAAATATAAACAATTATAATTTATTTTAAGGTATTTGACATCGAAGAAAATCCTCCTAATATTGAATATTTCATAATATTATGTTTTCTTTACTGTAATTTATTTTCTTTTATAAAAAATTAATATTGAAGTAGTTAGAACACGGGTACGGGTATGGGTACGAGATTATACCCGTTACCCGGTGGGGATGGGGATGGGAAAAAAGTTTGATACCCGTTGGGTTTACGTATGGGGATGGGGATGAATTTTTTATGCGGGAATGGGTATGGGATAGCGAAACTCGTCCTCGCCCCGCCCCGTTGCCATCTCTAAATAGAACTCATAAACTCTATAAATACATATAGTATTTCACTAGGAAATACACACTCAATATTTTCTTACTCTTTGAGAACTACACTTTCATACTCTCAATCTTATGCAGGTAGATCTTTCCATGTATTCCAGCCTTCTGAAGCATTAATCAAGAGTCATCAAATCACTCAGATCTTGTCACATGTTTAAAGATATACATTTCAGATTCCTATACAAACAAATGTATATACTAAATAAAATAATGTATAATATTATAATAACATATGCTTATTTTTGTATTCATATATATATATATATATATTAAGTTAATACATATATTATTATTATTTATAACAATATAATATATTTATATATACGTATGTATATACGGGATAGAATAAATTAAGAAGATGGGTCAAGGATAGCCACATAATAAATTAACCATGAAAATACTGAGTAAAGAAAAAGGAAAATATTAGGGACATTCCATATAGTTAGAGATGGCAAACAAACCTGCTCCTGTAGGGTTTGCCCGAACTCGTTTTCATTTTAACGGGAAATTTTCGCATTGATTGGGTATGGGTATGAGGAATTCCTGACTTTTTTAGTTGGGTATGGGGATGAGTATGGGGATATACATATTACTGCCATAATACTCGTCCCTGTGTCATACATTCGTCTCTATTTAAATTATTAAAATATTCACAATTAATTAAGAAATCATATATATATATATATATACTTTTTATTTTTTATTTCTTCTAATTATTTGGTTTGTCATTAAAAATTCATTCGCATCTCCAATATATTTTTCATCTTATCATAACCTTTTGTGTAATTATGTTAAAATGATGTATATCAATTAAAAAAAATATGTCTCACATTTGAATATTCTATTATTTTTTAAATATTTTTATTTATTGTATATTTTCCTTTTACATGAGAATTTTTAATACTCTCAATTTAAGTGTTTAATAGCATAAACCTTTCATTTACTAGTTAATATAAAAAAATCTTATTATTAATAATTTTTGTTTTATTTGAAGAACAATTTTGTTTCACTAAAACAATTTTTGTTTTTCTCAACCATTGAGTATATATGTTGATATTTGAAAAGTTTTCTTAGATCTCTAAGGTATTTTTCATCTTATCATATCGTTAATTATATATTTGTTTTCTTTTGTGCGATTTCTTTCCATAATCTCTCAAATTGCTTCTAAGACACACATTTGTTAATTTTTTAATATTTTATTTGTTATTTATTTTCATCATCTAGAATATTATTTTGATAGATTTTATTTTTTATTCTTTAACTTATTATTAATCATACTATAATTTTTCACTGTGTAAATAACTTTTATTTACTACAATATAAAAATTTAATGTAATTGACATTAGTTTTTTTTATCACCATCCAAGATATATTGGAGTTCAAAAGATACAAGATCTATGTCAAAATTTTATTAGTAAACAAACATTTAAAATATATTTTAATTTGAATATTTGTTTTTTTTATATTTTTTTAAAAATATTTTTAAATTTTATCAATAAGTTTCATTAATGTTTACAAATTTAATAAATGTTTTGGTTCTCATGAAATTTTATTTGATATTTTAATCTAAAATGTAAACAAATATAATTTATGTCAAAGTATTTGATATGGTAGAAACAATCATCCTCCTAATATTGAATATTTAATAATATTATATTTCCTTTACCGTAATTTTCTATTATTTTATAAAATTTAATTAAAATTAATATTGAAATAGTAAGAAAACGGGTATGGATATATATGGGTACGAGATTATACCCGTTATCCGATGAGGATGCGGATGGAACAAAAGTTTGATAAGGATTGTCGTTGGATATGGGAATTGGAATGAATTTTTTTTAGGGGATGAGTATGAGATAACGAAACTCATTCTTGTCCCCTCCCGTCCTCATCCAAATCTGATTTTTCTGCTGAGTATTTTTTGTATTATCCTTTATTGAGCATTAAAAATAGATTATTTTGATACTTTAAAAATAATTTTAATATATTTTAAAATCATAAATGCAGTTTAAAGATACAGCAGATAAATAACAAAGAAAAATTAATAGAAAATTCAAAATGATTGTCATCCCTACACATAATATAGTAGGATATAAGAAAAATACACAAAACGGTAAATGTCTCTTCATTGTAGTAACTTCAAAAGTTACCCACTCTTCCCATTCCTTTTTGATGTATTTTCATTACTGCACAGTACTGTACTATACTAGTATTTATAAGAGTGGATGTTGTAGTATGTGATAAGCCTCTAATTAATTCCCTCATAAATTTTCACAGCTGCAGATAAGTTTCATAGTCAAGTCATTCTCTCGTACTTCAGCTTTTATCTTATAAGATAAGATTAACTTCCAGAGTTATATTCTATAACTCCTTCACATCCGCACCTGAACAAAATTCCCTTCTCCCCCTCCTTTTTTTAACTTTTACTTTATTGTGTATAATTCGTAACATAATTATATATATATATATAAAACTTTTTAATACACACATTTCATAATTAATATATATTTATTATTGTATATATCCATATACTAATAATAATACCTGAAAGTTTATTTATAACTATTATAACTAATATATTTTTATTAATTTTATTATTATATTATTACATTTTTATAAAGATTATTATTTTCTTAGTAAAAAAATATCATTTTAAATTAATTTATTAATTTTTTTTTTCTTTTTTCTGATGTAAAATAAAAAATATATAATATAATTCTAATCCATTTTACAAGAAAAAGTACTGTATATAGAAATTTTGAGTTTTCCGGTGCACGTATATATCAATATCATTGTCTAAAAAATTTAAATAGCTAGTAAGATTATGAAATATCTTCTTTAAATCATATTTTAAGGGTGTGTTCCTTTGTGTAGATGGATATGGGACAGATTGTGAGGATAGATTTGTGTAGATTTAGGTGGATGGATATTTGTATTTTTTTGAGTGAATTTAGAGGGTAAAGTGAGTGTATTTGGAGATAATTTTTATGAAAGTTGGTGAAAGATTTGATTGATGTGATAGATAAAATTATATGTTAAAATAGATATATTTATTAAGTTATCATAATACCCTTATGTAAAAAAAAAGAGAATGATTTTGTAATTTGATGTTATTAAAATAATTATAATTAATTAATACGAATTAAAAAAATATTAAAATTATATAAAATTTTAAAATAAAAAAAATTATGAATGTAAAAAAAATTATATAATTAAATTTTAAAAAAATTATATAATTAAATTTTAAACTAAAGTTAAATAATGTTAAAAAAAAGTTAAAAAAATTTTAAAAAAAAGTGAAAAGAAGTCAAGAAAAAGGTAAAAGAAAAAAAAGAAAACCAACGACACCGGTGTCGTAATCGGTGTCACCCCTTTTCAAAACAAGGCACCGGTTACGTAACCGGTGCCATCACTCCCTCACTAAGCACAACACCGGTGCCACCAGTGCCATCCAACCCCAACACCAACACACCTCACCACCACCGCAAAAGACCGCCTCGCTCACCACCCTCACTTGTGCCATCCACTCACCACCCCAACACCTGCTTGCCCCTGCAACCACTGACAAAATCAGTGCCTTCCCAAACTCTACGCAACAATGACAGCGAGGGCACCGGTGCCTCCCTCACCACCCCTCACAGCCAGTGCATTATCACCACCCCAACACATCGGTGCGCCACTCCACCTCCAACACCACTCACTCCACCACCCCGCAAGACCAGTGACAGCCCTCCCGCAACACAACACCTCTGAGAGACCACCACACCCTAAAGTAACTCACCTCTCACGATGACCTCTGCTTCACAAAACCAAACAAGCAACCCATGTTGCAGCATTTTAAATTGTGTTGTGTGTGGAGAAGAATCTATTCAGGAATCTTGCTTCAGGAATCTTTCCAGACCATGGCACTAGAGGACGAATATTGTATTGCATGTGCATGTGAGATGAAAAGCGAACTGCATTTCAAATGAAAAAGCGAGGGCAAATACGGTAATTTGCGCGTATTACTCCCTAATCTACTCATTCTACGGTGGATGAAAAAAATTATAGATCCCTCAAATCTGCACTCCCTAATCCGTTTAAATCCATGCAATGGAACACATCAATGTTCATGAATCTGCGCTCCCTAATTGGTTTGAACAGTGTCATCATCCCAAGCGAACAAGCCCTAAGAGTGTGTTCATTTGGGGGTATGGATTTGGGAAAAAGTGTGAAGATGAATTTGTGTGGATTTGAGTAGATGAATTTGTATGTTTTTTTAGTGGATTTAGAGGGTAAAATGAGTGAATTTGGAGATAAGTTTGATAAAAGTTAGTGAAAGATTTGATTGATGTGATAGATAAAATAAATTGTAAAAATAGATACATTTAGAAAATTATCAAAATACCCTTAATGAAAAAAAGAGAATAATTTTATAATTTGATGTTATAAAAATAATTATAAATAATTAATACAAATTAAAAGAAATATTAAAATTATATAAAATTTTAAAATAAAAAAAATTAAATTTTTATGAATGAAAAAATTATACAAATATATATATATATATATATATATATATATATATATATATGAAACTCAGTTTTTCCATCATCACGAAATTAAATTTTTTTTTATCACGAATCATGAACTTGAATCAGTTTTATTATTATACAAAGAGGATATAAAGGTAAAATGATAAATAATGTACGCAAATCTTCACAGTTTGAAGCGCATGAAATTTTGGTATTATCTCGCAAATCCATAGTTACAATCAATCACAAATTATCTCTATAAAACACAAAATAAATTTTATATCATTTCTCCAAATCAACTTATTTATTGAATTTCTTTAAATGGACACACCCTGAACCTTTTCTGCCAGACATGGACATTGACGTCAACATCAAAGTTCCTACAGTTACACCATTTACGTGTTGCCTATTTTAGATTTACCTCAATTTTGTGTTTAGATCAATATACAGCAGAGGAAGAGAGACTGCAAAATGTTGTTAGAATAGGTCGAAGATTTTGTAGGGAACAGGTGAGAAAAAAAATTTACAGAACAGGTGATTTTGCATTTACATAACAAAAGACAGCTGTCACATCTCATTACGTAGCGCATGTCAATGGGGAGACATTTATGGCCAGTTAATTTTCTTTTATTTGATGTGATAAAAAAAAAAACAAAGTAAACTCTATTAAGATCAATGCGAGACTCCTTATTTTATTTGAATTAGAAATCAAGTCATGGCCTAATGAAACATGAAAATCTTTTCTAAGATATTCTAAACTATTCAACCTTATAAAATAATATTTTAAACTATTCAACCATACAAAACAATATTCAAGACTATTCAACGATAAACTAGGATATTTTAGATATTCTAATAAGATTATATGATTCTAATAAAAAATATAGTGTATGTTACATGTTTTACAATGTTTTTTATGGCATTATTAGATAAGATATGTCAATACAGAATGGTTAAAAAGTAGTTTATACTAGGGGTAGTTGATCCCTTGGTCTCTCATTAAAAAATAATCAGAAATTGTGACATGTTCTGTTATGGAGTGACCTCAGTTATTTTTTAACTTTTAAAAAAAATTAATTTTAAAATTTATTTATATATACATACATATAAATAAATATTATATATTTAATTATATAAATATTTTTTAAAATTTTAATTTTAATATCTATTAGATAAATTAAAATAATTATTTTATTATAATTAATAATTTTTACTTATTTTATAAATGTTAATAATTTGAATTATAATATTATTGTATATTTACATTTTAAAATAATATAATATAAAAAATATAATTTTTTAAATTATTTTATTCTATTTTTTTATTTTTTTATTTTTTTATTTTAAATTAACAAATCGGATCAAAGACTTTCACGAATTAAAAATTCTAAGCAACCGTCTCATTTTAGCATAGTGATCCATGGGCACCCTTAATTTTTACACATTAATGTTTTTAGGATCTTTGGCGTAATTTTGGAGTCAAATGCATTTAAGTTTAGATCCAAAATTTAGGTTGAAAGTACACATTACCTGAAGTTTAGGATTCCTAACTTTAGTAAATCCAATATCTCATTACAAAAAACCACAAAATCTCTTTTATTATAACTTTAACATATTTTTATTTCACTCAAGACTTAAATGTCAAGGTTCAATTTTTTTACTATGCCCAACTTTCCTTTAAACACAATTTTTACCCAAAACATATTAATATTAATATTAATAATAATAATATTATTATTATTAAAATTGTAATCATTATAACAATTTAATCTTCTAATAATTTATGTTTCGATTATAACATATAATTAGGTATTAAAAGTAAATTGTTAATCCATTTAATCTTTTTAGATCAATAATTATTTTAAATCGTTTCTACTTTGAAATTTATGAAATCTTTATCCAACTCATTTATACTTAAACATTCCTTTGTACAAATAATAAAATCATTTTTAATAAAATATATCAGTATAATATTTATATAAATAACAAAGTTGGTCTCAATTTGTAGAAAGACAATATTATTTTATTTTGAAAAAAAAATGGAACTAACTTGAATTAAAAATACATATGTAAGGACTAAATTGAATTAAAAAGATATATATAAAGACTAAATTGAATTAAGTCAATGACACTTGATACTAACACGTGACAATGATAATGCATTTTCACGTGTAACACCAGAAATTCAACATGACAACACAATTTTTGCAAAAAAAATAAAATTAAATTAAAAAAAAAAGCCATATGTTGATTTATAACATGCCATCGTTAATATTTTTTATTCTTTTTAAATAACTTAATTGAATTTATTTGTTATTTTGTCTCAATTTGGTACTAATTTTTTTAAAACTAAATCAATTTCATCCCTATATCAAATTTAATTTTTATATAAATTTTACAATAGTATTTTTATTATAATTGATATTTTTAACAAAATTAAGTTTATTTAAATGCATATTTTGCACTGATATTTATTTAAATTTTGTTTTAAATATTTATATATCTATAATTTATAGATAAATTTTAGAGTTGCTTTAAAAATAAAAACTTTATAAATTCAAATATAAAATTTTAAAACAATTTAAAATAAATATATTTATTTAAAATTTTACAATTCAATTTATAATAAAAATACCATTGTAAAATTTATATAAAAATTAAATTTGATATATGGATGAAATTGATTTAGTTTAAAAAATATTGGGACAAAATTGAGACAAAATAATAAATATAGGAACTAGATTGAGACGTTTCACAATTAATAGTGTCACGTGACATTGTCATTACCACATCACACTGTCTTTGCCAGGTGACACAATATCATATTGACACGTGACAATTATTATTATTATTATTTTTTCAAATTATAAAAAAATTAAAAATTAAAAAAATTAAAAAAATTATGTGTCGACACGTAATATATAATTAACATCGTTACTATACTAGGAAAAAAAACATTTTATTACAACATATTTTCCAAAATAAAAATTCAATTAAATTAAATAAAAATAGAAAAACCGGCTACGAAAATTAAAAACTGTAGAATGATTTAACCTTTCCTTTTCTATATAAGCGATATTCACGTGGTGGCATCATTCATTTGGCATTTCAATGCTCTTAATTGACCCTTCTAGAGGGAGTAGGTGTTTGGCGCAAAAATTGACCTTATACCCTCCTTTTTAAATTATTTTTATATTTCAAGTATAATAATAATAATTTATTATTATTATTATTATTATTATTATATATCCGCAGTATTTACATTATTGATAACAATTTAAGAAAGTTCATTTCGGATTTCACGGTCAAGTTGTAATAAAATAAATAAATCCATATTTCTAATTCATGGGAACCACCGAAGATGACACACATCAATCCGTGTCAACCGAGAAACTAACTTTTAAAAAAAGTGAATTGAATTAGGTTAAACGTACTATTGGAATCCATTTAAAATCACATCTCAACTTAATTTTAGGTGGTCATAAGTTTTCTCAAACATTAAAAAACACAATTATCAAAATATTTATATTTATATGTGTAATAAATATAATAGTAATTGAAGGAATTACAGCATACATCTTGTAACAGATAATTTATTTTTAAATGAAAATATAATAATTTTAACCAATTTATTAGTGTTGTATGAGTTTATTCTGCATGGAAAGGAAAGTCGTGTCAAATATTCAATGCCTGGCTGGTTTTGTAATCAAACCATTTGTATCTGTAGTTGCCTTTTTAAGATATTACGAATTGTTTAAGAGTCCTTTTTGTTTTCCTTTCGTGCGTGAATCGTGTTATTCACATGGGAAAACATCCTTTAATATTCTGTACAGATAATATTTTGTATTTTAAGTTTTGAAAACTTTTAAATATAAATTCACATTAAATAATAAGAACAACTTCATTTTAATTTACTTTAGTAATAGTTATTAACATATTTTATTTTTAATATAAAAATTGTAGTTCTGTTAATCTTAGTTAAGTATTATTAACGATTAAGACAATTAAATATGTGTTTAATATTTAATAAATATCACTCATATTTATTAAAAATAGTAATAGTAATATGTCTTTAATATTGAAGAGATTTTCTTTTTTATTTTGTAAATTTAAAACCTTTTGAAGCTTTTTTAAGATTAATTTTATATTATTGTTAATTTTATTCCTTTTAATAAGTGCAAGTGACAACTAATAAAAATTAATATGTATTTAATTATATGATCAATTTTGTTATATTAGTGTTGGAGTTTTTTTTATCATACTAAAAACAAAACAATAGTTAATGCATTGACCAATTATTTACCTTTAAATAATTTTTAACAAACATAATGTACATTATATGTATATATAATATATTTTATCGTATTTTTTTTTATTTACTAATAATAATTATCTTCAGGTTATAGTAACATAGTTTGATGAAATAAAAATTAGATTAGATTAAAAATATAGTACCTACACTCTGAACGAGATTTAAATTGACTCTTATAGATAAAAAAAGTTAATAATTTAAAAAATAAGACTTAATTAAAATTATTAATTAAATTCTTAAAATAAATTTAAATATAATAAAAATGTAAAGTATATGATTCAACATATTTTAATAATAAATTTTAAAGTAAATATGAAATTATATTTATAAATAAAAGTCAAACATCCATTTCTTGAATTATGAATTATGAATAACATATTAATTTTGATTCATTGAATCTTAATATCGCGGTAAGTAAAATAAATTATACCTAAACATTTATATTTTTATTCCTCCTCTTGAGTGAATGTTTAAGAGGATATGTTGTTCATGTAGGATTGAGTTTTTGAAAGCTTTCTTGGATTGATTGAGTTGTCAAAAGGGATTTTCAATAGATTGTTGGATAAAAGCAAGTTTCAATCAGAATTAATACCACCTCTTTACAAATTTGGTTATTTGGTTGTTTTGAATGTGGATGAAATCAAATTTGACATTATAGGAGTTGTAGGATGAAGAGGTAATTTGGTTTCATCAAATGTTCTATTATATGCTTACATTTGTCCTATGAATGATTTAGAAGTACAAGAAACCTAGAAAATGTTAGAGAACCTTTATAAAAAGTTGTGTAAGTTAAGTTAAGGATTGTTTATGTGTGTAACATAACTCAAGCTCAGGTATACATATGACATATGCATTATGGATGATATGTGTATAAAAATATGGTTATATGTTATTAAAGTTATATATGATTAATGTTGAGATGAAAGACATGTACTCTTTTTGGATGGTCCTTCACAGGTGGTGGATCCTAGTTGATTGCTTATATACATGTATATGAGTTGATATATATGTATTTAAGATTTGGCCTTAGAAGGGTGATATGGCTCATGATGGATTTTGTAGGGATACCCAAGGTGGTATCATGCCTTAGGTGATGGTGATAAACAAAAAACTCACACTATGACAGAGGTATCTCATTCTGATTTCATTGTTGTCTAGTCACGTAGACTAGACTTCAAATGATGAGAAGTTGACGGATACTTACATTTTGTTTGATAGCAAAAGTTTTATCATGCTAACATCACGAACATATACCAACTAAGGATTCGTGAGTTTAGTATATATCAATTATTAACCTTTAGTGATATATTATTTATCTTGATTTAAAGCTTTCGAAGGACGTTTTATATATATATATATATATATATATATATATATATATATATATATATATATATATATATATATATATTTAATCCTAATATGATATATAAAAAAATTGATGTCATATACATGACAATGATTATATGAATATAATTATGATATTATGGTTTATTTCCGTTAACTTACTCTTATTTTGTTTATGCGTGTATAATGTAATGATTGAACTTAGTTTAGTAGAAGTTATTGCAGATGAAAGTGGAAGAAAGTAAGTTTTTAGATGATTTGGTAGTTTTATTTTGATAGATTTTGGCTATGATGTATTATAATTTTGAAGACTTTGGATCGTTATAAATATATGATATGCCCA
>Ga0209589_1013143_pt1 | contig 10947 bp, 11 predicted proteins | sample CowpeawhiteBW_FD_187525 | JGI IMG/M metagenome (GOLD analysis project Ga0209589, IMG submission 187525) | Root nodule microbial communities of legume samples collected from California USA - Cow pea white BW (SPAdes) (version 2) | ecosystem: Host-associated > Plants > Roots > Nodule | place: USA...
TATATATATATATAAATTTTGGGGAAAACAACAACACAAACAATATACCAGATAATGCAGGGGATATAATTTCTCTTAACTTGCAAGAATCTATAAAGAATAACAATCAAAGAGCAGCAATAATAAATCATTACAATCACAAATAAAGGCACCAAGATTTTTAACATGGAAAACCTTTCAAATCAAGGGTAAAAAACCACGAGTCGTCCAGACCAAAGAAATAGCTCCACTATGATCAACAAGAGTATAAAAGAGTCTCAATAAACAACACAAATTAGTGCCAACACCTAACCAAATAGCACAACAACAAAGCTTTCAAATAGAGAAGAACAAGACACTAGTGCAAAAACATAATTCCACGATACTGTTCCATGACGGCTGCCACGCAGGTGTAGTCGAAAGGAACGTGGTGGCAGATACGTAAAAAACGTGATCCAAATTGACGACGATTTTGCACTTAACCATCGACAATTTGAATGGCAGAGACATCAACGATGTCTATTAGTGTAGTCGTCGTTATTTTTGTAGTAATGTCGACGATTATATTGAGAACCGTCGTGGAAATGAGTCGACGGTTAAAAAAATAGTATCACTTTTCCCTGTTTTCACAGTTTCCTCTGCCACCGTCACACTATTTCCTCCGCCACCATCTGCGCGTCGCCACCATCGAAGGTTCTCTATTTGAGGTGCTACCACCGTCGAAGGTCCGCTGGCTGATGCCATTGGCGAAGATGCCACCACTACTCCCCTACTCACGCTCCAACACTACTCTAGTATCCACCGTTGTCGTTGCTTACGCGAGGTCTGCTGCTACTGCTTGCGCAAGGTTCGCTGCTACCGCTGCTTGCGCGAGGTTCGCCGCTGCCACTGCTTGCACGAGGTCCACCGCTACCGCTGCTTGTGCGAAGCCCATTACCGTTGCTCGAACCACCACCGCTGCTTGCGCAAAGCTACAGCCACCACTGCTTCTGGTTTATTACTCCTCCCTGTCTCATTTAATTGAGCTTCGTTGCTACTCCATTGCTCCATTTCTAGAGGTAAGTTTTTTTAACTGAGTAATACTTTTAATTGTTTAATATTATAAATAGGTCTCTTGTTAAATGCGTTGGTATTGAGTCCGGGGGTGTTCGACTCCCCTAACCTGGTTTCCTTTGCATAAATAGCCTTTGATTCTCCCTTGCTCCTAATTGTAACACCTCATTTAATTTAATACGCAAAATTAAAGGAAGAGTCACATAAAGATAACGTAATGGTGCAATCCTTGAGTTTAAACTTAACTCCTTACAACCCAAGGCACACCATGATGTCCCAAAAGAAAACTAGTTAAAGAGTTTAACATAAAGTATATAAATCCAAGGACGGACAGGTACATGGGCCCTAGCCCTAAAGAAAAGCCCATTAAGAAATTAAAGTCCAGCCCATGCAAACTATGCAGCGGAATCATCCCTCCTTTGTTGACCGCGGATACCTCTCTCATCTGCTCCCATCAATAGATTGATGATCATCGCAAGGATAAAAGGACAACATACAAAGCAATCAACAAGCAAAAGGGTAAGCTAGCGCCAACAAGATTTCATTAATACAATAAGATATATTTTCACAATTCCATATATACATATCGATCAATCATGTTATGACCTTTCAATCAATACACTAAGACTTGACTCGACTCATCCGGATACATATAACCTGGTCGGATTCAGCGGATGCTCGCACTTGTGGTGGATACCTTTGCGCACCCCCGAGTTGCTCACCCCTGAGCTATGTGTTACAAGTGTTACAATGAATCAATTTCCCTCACACATAAGCTTAGCCCTTAATGAATTTCAGGCCACCTGCTACTCTCACCACATGAGTCAGTCCGCTCTAAGTGAGACTAACTAAATCCTTAGAGTGTCAGGATGCAATCCTTACCTTGAATCCTTACCAAGTTATATAGATGGGGCACCACCATAGACACACACTAATAGGGGCCATCGAATTACATCCCGACCACTGAAGCACGACCCTGGAATCTCACCTAGAGATTCCAAGGAATTACGCACTGACCACAAACCAAACATAAGCAACAACTAATTAAAAATTATCGCGCATATATACATACCCATACGTCAACTCTCATAACTAACCTCTTTCATATTCCAGGTCAAACCAATACCAGCACATCATGCTCCATTCATGAATTAGAATCTCAATCCATCTCACTACCATGCCACTTTCGATACCAACCATTTAATGCTCATTTCATGCTAATGATTTATTCAAGTTTGTCATTCATAACTCATACACCCTCCCACTCATGTATATTATATCCTTCATGCCATTATACAATAACTCCATCAATTACATGCCAAACACAAAAGAACAAGAAAGGAAACAACACACTAGAGCGTACCATCGCCCAGTTCGTCGCTCAGGCCGAAAGGGAATCGCTCAGGCGAGAGGGATTCTCGCTCAAGCGAGCTCCCCTTCGCCTAGGCGAGAGCTTGATAAAACTGGACAGGACCAAATGCGCTAGCTCACTTAGGCGAGCTCTCCTCGCCTGAGCGAGGTAGTCTCTCGCTCAAAACCAGAACCACCTACTTGGGCGATAGCTCGCGTAGAAGGCCTGGGCGAGCCTCCGCTAGACTCACTTAGGCGAGTCTGACTCGCCTGGGCGAGATTACCAGTTTTCGCCCCTGAACTCACATGCAGCAGATGCATTTTCAAACCCAAGCAATCACACAAGACATCCCACGCACCAAAAACAATGATCAATCCATATAAACATCAAGCAAGCTCAAGAACAGGTCAATCATAACTTAAAACTCGAAACCCTAGCTTCCCTTTCTTGGAAAGGGGTTTGTACGAGACTTTGACACTGAACCACAAAGCACAATAGCTCTAGAACCAGACTCGCAAAATGAGCAGAAATAAGGCCAAGCCAAACGTGAATCTGAGGGGACTTTGGAACCCTAGCAGAGCTCTGTTTTAGGTCCAAGGAAAGGTGACGGCTGATTTTTCTGAAAGAGTGAAAGTGGAAACGTTAGGGTAGACTTAGGATTCAGCTTTATCCTTTGGGCCAGCCCTTAGGCCCAACCGATTTTGGGGCAGCCCTTTTTGTTAATGGCATTATAAAATACAGGGCCTTACACTAATGGCTTGCTTTAGTTCTCTTCAATTCAGCCTCTTTATTCCACTCCCTAACCTTTGTTTTTCCTTAGAATTCGTGCTCCTTACACTCTTACAATTTTTCCAGTCTCAAAACCCTTTTTTTTGCCTTAATTTGTCTTTTTAATTTGAGTCTTAATTGTGGTTTAATGGCCAAAACGAAAATGGCATTAAAATGAATGTAATTGCCATTAAAAGTCCGTTATGGCTATTTTTCCCAGCATCTCTTGGCTGACGATTATCACTAGGGTTTCTCTACCCTTCCACATTCATGTCAAACTAAGTTTAGTAAAAAGAAAGTTTAATAAATGTCACCAGTGCAGTAAGGGCTTTTTGACCCGAGGCATATTGGGGTGAGGCCAAAAGGGGGTGCCTTTTGGCCTCTGTTATCACCCGAGGCTATAGAGGCACTTTTATCCCTTGGTTGCAAATGGACCAGAGCCATAGATAGGCTTTTTTGCCTCGGGTCTGTGAGAACCAAAGCCATAGGTTAACAAATTTTTTTTTAGCTAAAATTTTAGTAGAGCCTTTGGCCTCCGTTGTGGTTAGAACCGAGGCCATATACCACCTTTTGGCTTCAATTTTGGTAAGAATCGAGGCCTATTCTACTGTTTTTTTTAAATAAATTTTCGGTTTTATTGTAATTCCCACATTTAAACCTGCATATTATATTCACAGACCAACACAAACCAGAACAGAATATTTTCTCAAACATCCACCATCCAAAAATATTTAAAAGATAATTCAAATATCCACAATCCAAATACATATATCCTAATCAATACTATTGTACATTTGAATTATGAATTTTGCACATGCTATCCTACCAAACTTTATGGACTTCGCGGGGATTGGCAAAGGACTCTTGAATGTCTGTAAAAATAAGACATTAAGTTAAGTTAGTATATAGAAATACAACTTTAGTATACCAAAATTTAGTATATTGCAAAGTAATTGTTTTAATTCAAATATATATTACCGTTTCCCAATTAGTTGTAATATAAGCACGCACAATTGTTGTCATCCATTGCATTATATAGTAACTGCAATCATATTGGCCGGTTTGTCTATTACACTACATTATATCAACAACATTAAAATTAATTAAGGAAGAAAATCAAATCAAACAATTATAAATATATGGATAGAAATATCAAACCTGGAGGGAACACCATGCAAGACATTTTGCCTTAGCCGTTGATCTCCCTAACAACGTGTTATGTCCAATAATTAAACTATGATAAAGGGAATAAGTTAGGATACTTTTATATAACATGTCATATTCATAAGATTGATGAGGTTTCTTACCAATCTATCACTTGTCTAAGATGGTTGGGGGGAGAGCGATGCAAAGAGCAAAACCACACAACAAGGTTGTCCCTTAGGGAAACCACAAGTAATTGCCAATGACGTCTGAGAAGAAAATAAATTCATTGTTATGTATTAAAATGACAGATTATATTCATAAGTTAACAAAAATGACTTACCCAGCAACATAAGGGACAAAATAAATTTCTTTTCCGCATTGAAAGCATCCAATCACATATGATTGGATGTCATCAAACTTGTTGCCTTCATAAGTGAGTTGGGGGTCTACAAACCCATATACATCATTCAACCCCATAGTTTCAGTGACACCAGACAAATACCTAAACATAAAATTGATTTGATATAAGTAAATAGATAAATATATCAAATAACAATACATAATGGTTGAAAGACTTACATCATCCATAACTGAATAATGGTAATATTCAGTTCCTCTTGTCCTTGTGCAAGCTCCAAGACATCTTGGGAATGCAAGTAAAGTGGCATGTCAAGGTCTCTCCCAAAAATGTTAGCATCCCAAGGAACTTGCATCGACTTATCAGCTATGATTTCTGCAAGTTGGAGCAATGCACCAAGAGGATCGTCCAAAGAGAGAAGAATCTTCTTTGGCTGAGGTTTTTCCTATATTGATGAAATTTTAGTTAAAATCGAATATAATTTAAATAAGATTTACCCGTGGGAGGCACAAATGGGTCTAGTTCTGGTGGAGGATCCACTGGCGAACGGATGCCATAACCCTCATAATGATTCTTTCCGTCAGTCTTTCTTCCTAATCAGCATTATGACTGCATGAAGACTGGCGAGAGGAGGAACCAAAAAATTGGCATATGCCGACTCCTGATCCAACACCACGCACATGTTCAGGGTGCTCAAGTCGTCCAATTGCAGCAGCAAGTATGTCATGACAACCTTTTGGAGTGAATCCTCCTTAGGAGCTCTACTCAACCAACGAATCCTGCCATGTAACAAAAAAATTTATAAAAAAAATATAAAACATGAACGAGTTATTTAGATAAGAATTGTATCTTACAATTTTCTCAGAGATTTCTCATGCAGATTCAGTAGTGTAGTTGCTAGATGTGCGTAGACAGGCTAACTTCCACTTTTGATGACGTGATGGTGGTGAATGAGGCTTAGTATCTTCACCTTCAGAAGGTGGGGGCCTAGATTTTTTGTTTTCTGACATTACCTTCTTTTCAAGTTTTCTATACCCACTACGAGATAATATGTGTGGGTTTTTATTTTGAGCACTTATGCTTTGAGCCTTTTTTCTCTTTTCTTGTAACATATAAAACCCACTTTATGAATTAGTTACAATTTTGCATAATTATCAATTGTGCTATTCATGATTTCAAATAAACATACCTACCATCCCTCAAATGTCTGAAGCTCAAGAAATTGACGCCATGTGTCTTCATCAATCCAAATTTATTTCAACAATGGATTTTCATCCTTTTTAGATCCAAAGACATACCTAGACGTCAACTTAGTCTTAAAACCACGAAATTTCTCAGTCACCGATGACAAACATTTTTGTTTAAGCATCGCCACATTTGGAATATCAAATGTTAGTTGCAATATAGAAAATGTAATCAATAATATTTAACATATTATCAACAAAATCAAAGTATAACGTTAATAACATTAATATTAGTTACCAATCAATCCTGCCATATCATTTCCCGATCAACTTCAATGACATGGTTAAGAAAAACATTAATAAGCAAAATATAAAATCATATATAAAACATTATTTAAGAAAACAACTAAATTTTAACAAGAACACGAAATTCATACATAAAGTTACTGATTGGTCATATGTATATTCCTTCATCGTGATCTTCTCGAATTACATGTACATCATCAACTAGGGAGATTTCATCAACATTGATCGTTCTTCTAAATGGGTGGGTGACAACAATATTAAGATCACTCAGATTCTCTTCATTAGGATCAATCTATTTTTTTCCATGAAGAGCGACAAACCAATGTTCAGACGCAGGATCTTTAACGTAGAAAACCTAAGATGCTTGTTGTGCCATGATAAATGCCTCGTCTCGATAACCTACTTTTCAAAAATCAACTAGAGTCATTCCTGATTCATCCATTTTGACACCACTCTTATTGTCAACCCACCTACATTTGAACAGTAGAATAGTAAACATGGTATAATCAACCTCCCATATCTCTTGTATTACACCATAGTATGTCATTGATCCAAATACATGATTTTGATATTTAGATGTAGAAAATTGTAGCGACTTAGCTTCAAGATTGACTCCACTATTTTGTATTGCGCTTTTATCATCCAAAGACTTCATATAGAATGTGCAATTATTGATTTCATAACCTGTACAACAGATGATATCAAATTTCAACCCATTCGCTAACCACATCAAAGTCTCAGAACATTGCGAATCTTTCAAAACCTCAGATTTAAACCAAGGCATGAATATTCTATTATGCTCCATCAAATGCCATTTCTCTGATTGTCTTGGATTGTTCTCTTTCACAATGACTTTGTGTGCAGATAAGTAAGGCATTACCTCATCTGTGTTGTTCAATATGTGTAGGAGTGCTTGCATCAACTCTTTGCGATCTTTGCTAACCACACTCACACCTTGAATGTTGTTACTTATAGAACACCTATTCAACCATGATTTCTGAGGAACTCCTATCGGTTTTGCTTTTGCCATGTAATCTGAACAAAACTCGACACTTTCTTCAGCAATATACCTTTCGATCATTGAAGCTTCTGGACGATATTGATTTTTCACATACCCTTTCAAAATCTTCATGTAACGTTCAATGGGATACATCCATCTTAATTATACTAGTCCACAAAACTTGATTTATCTCACCAGATGAACAAGTAAATGTACCATGATCTCAAGAAAGGATGGAGGAAAAAATATCTCTAACTGACACAAGATGATAACAATCTCGGCTTGAAGTTCATCTAACTTTAAAGGATTAATGAATTTGCTACAATTTGAAGAGAAGAATGCACACAAACTCCCTTGGTGCCCAGTCTTCTCAGATCTTCATTTCAACCAAATCCAAATGAACATTTACTCCATCTTTTGTCTTTCCCTAAATGTTAAGTAGTGTACCAATCAAGCTATCACACACATTCTTCTCTACATGCATGACATATATGCAATGCCTAACTTGTAACTTCGACCGATATGGAAGATCAAAGAATATTGATTTTTTTCTTCCAAGGGCTTGATGCAGATGACTTCTTGGACGTCTTACCAAATACATGATGTACTTTATTAACTTTTTCAAGAATTTGAATGCCAGTTAATGGAGTTGGTGCTTTGTCATTCTCTTGATGTCCATTGAATGCTTTCTTTAACCTTCGATAAAGATGATTAGCTTGTAAAAACCCCGACAAATTACCATAAGTCATTAATGGTGCAAAATAAAATTGCATGCATCATGAAATTTTCAGAAGCAATAACATCAAATACTTCAACACCATCAACCCACAACAACTTCAAGTCTTCAACTAGAGGATTGACATATACATCTATGTCATTTCCAAGCTGCTTTGGACCAAATATCATCATAGAAAACATCATGTATTTTCTCTTCATGCAGAGTCCAAGAGATAATGATGTGACCCCAACAAGCCCAAGCTTAAGTGCATCAACAAGCCCAAGCCCACATCAAGGCCCAATCACTAGAAGAATGATGAGAAAGATTCACATGGGCCTCTCACAAGATGATCAAGTCAATCATGGGCTTTTTACATTATTCATATGGGCTAAAGAAATCTCTAAAATATGAGATGATGCATGAAGGAAGTAGTTTAGATTTAAATTGGGCCATTGTTTAGGCTTTGCTTTCAATAAAATCTAGAACACTTTTTGGGATCGATTGGGCCCAACCCAATTTGCTACCTTTGGCCGAGAATTACTTGAGTGACTCTCCATTTGGATGCAAGCAAAGTAAGCAAGGAGAATGTGATGGAAGCATGGTGCATGTGACTTAGGCAAGGAGAGTGTGATATGCCACTTGGCATCATCAAGACTTATCTACTACATCACATGGTCTCCAATCAAGCTTCTTCTTCAAGCTACATTTTCATTTCATCTTTGTTGCATTTTCTCTTCATTTGGCCGGCCATGTGCCTATAAATAGAGCCACTCAACTATTGTAATGGTTACTCTTGAATTGCTAATAGATGCTAGTGTTTGAGATCACTCCACACTTCTATTAATTTGAGAGCATACAAGGCTAACCTTCTCATTCATCTCCTCTAGCCACCTTCCATACCATAGCTCCACTTCTACTATTCATCTTCACCAAATTCTCCATTTTTGAGTGCTAGTTACATCTCTTTCTCCAAATTCCACTGCACTCCATCTCCTCTTAATCATTCTCCATGGATTTCCTTCCTCTCCTCCACCAAGGACATTCATCAATTCGTATCTAGAGCCATCCAAGCCTTTGGTGCATCCATCCTCTTGGTTTGGGTAAGGTTCTTTGTCCATACTTGTGTGTTGTTTCAATTTTCGTCTTGTCTCTTCTTCTCCACTGTGTTTCTTCAAGTTATGTTCTTTTTTTCATGTTCTTGCTACTCTACACCGTTTGACATTGAGGCTACATGAATCTCCATTGATTCATCATGTAGTACTCCTTGCTTCATTGGTGCAAATCTGTTTTAGCTTCCATTTTCGTTTTCCAGCACTTGTTCTTTGTTTCTTTGAGTTTTCTTAATTTTTATTCGATGAATTCAGTTCTTCTTTTCATTTTATCATTCTAGTTATGTTTAAGTCATCTTCTATACTTTGTTTGTGTTTTAATTCCTCTTTTCCACCGTTTAATTTGATTGCTTATTGATCCTTCAAGGAAGTGTGTGGATGTTTAAGGTCTGAATTCTCACTGATTTTCATCTATTTCACCGATTGGATTGTGCTTTTTAGTGTCTAAGATATTCTTCTATGATTCATGCTTGATTTCAGTCCATAATCAAGTTCTTTAGCTATGCTTTCCATAGAACATCTCCTTCAATTTCAGAGCGCAACTCTACTCTAGTTTTCCTCTATTTTCTAGCGAATCACTACACGTACAGTCTCTGTTTTTGATTTATCGTGAGTAACTCAGTGCACCAAAATTCAATCTAATTTTTGCCTCATTTAGCTAACATCTAGACGAAAAATACAAAAAAAGAATCATTCAAAAATGTTGAGTACAAAAAAAAATGAAAAATCACGCAAGTTGAGGCTCATGTTTCCATTTTCTGGCACTACAGTTTCTGAAAATTCATTGTTCCATTGTTGTTTTGTGCGTGTTTGTGTGTTTTTAGTGCTCGTTTTCACCTGGATTTTGGCTTGAGTTTGTACTCTATATTGCTTCATTATTGATTTTCTTTGGAAGTCATTTCATCACTTCATTTGCTATTGCTTTGCAATGAGTACTTCAGTCATATGATTGAGCACTTTTGTTTTGCTGTTTTTGCTGTTTTCATCTATTCTAGTGCATTTCTAGGTTCATTTTGTGGTGCTTGCTTTTATTTACCAGCCTTTAATTTCTTGCTTGTCACTTCTTGAATCTCTTTCTAGTCATATTTTATTTCAATTCTCTTTTGGTTTAACATTTCTAATTAACTTTTCTTGCTTTCTCCTTTATTTGGGTTCATCTACTTGTCTCTTGGTTTTGGTTGATTAATGATGCTATGGAGTTTAGAATGGTTTGTATGATATGGTAGCATCTTAGGTGGTGGATATTGAAGTAGAATTTTAGCTTGTGTGCTTATCCTTTTCCTCACCTATTAAGAGTTTTGGACCTATTCATTTGAGAGTGTGTATGCTAACTCCATTGCTTGGTATAGTTTTCTTGCTGTTTTGTTTTTTGGTGCAGGTTTGGTGGTTGTTTTGGCCTTAAAACCAAGGCTATAGTTACTGTTTTGCACTTCATTTTGGTGGCTTAAGGTGCTTACAAGTGCCTTACTTGGTGGTGGTCTTTGTTCAAATCAAAAGGAGGCTACAAGCCAAGCTCTTGGCTCTTGATTTTGTGCAAATTGCCAGCACTTTGGCAGTACATTTGGAATTGCATTGTTTCTTATTTTTGGCTTTATTTCTTTGTACTTTGTACTTCTTTTTGGCACATCTTTATTTGGTACAATTTTGAAGCCTCCTTGATTGTGAAATTGCATCTTTTGAGCATCAAAATTTGAGATATTAAGTTGATGAAGGATTATCTTGTTCCCTTTTAGAGTTATGAATATGGTGAAGTTGTTTAAGAAAGCTTTTTGAAAATTCCCACTGGACATTAAGATAGCATGCTATCTAGATGTGAAGGTTCATTTCTCAAGCTCATGAAAGGAAGAAGAGAGTTGGATTCAAGCTTAAACACACACGGCAATAACAACACTAAAGAGCAAAATGAAAGAAGAAACAATAAAAATGGAAAGCATAGAAGATGAAGAATGGAAGAAGCACGCCACTCATAGGGGGG
>Ga0209589_1013152_pt1 | contig 10941 bp, 8 predicted proteins | sample CowpeawhiteBW_FD_187525 | JGI IMG/M metagenome (GOLD analysis project Ga0209589, IMG submission 187525) | Root nodule microbial communities of legume samples collected from California USA - Cow pea white BW (SPAdes) (version 2) | ecosystem: Host-associated > Plants > Roots > Nodule | place: USA...
GAATGTTTTTTTTTTTTACTTAATATGTACTAAATCGTAAGCTTTGATAAACAATGTGTCGGAGTTGATGTTTCAACTATTAAAACATGAACCCACCTGAGTCTCTCTCTTTCCTTTGGATGGGTTCTGGAGCTTTCTGGAGTACTACTCGTGCAAAATAATTTGTACATCTCCTGGAAACAGAAAACAATGATCCAGGTTTCCCCTAGTTTAAATAAATCCCAACCCACTTATTGTATGTCTAAGGACTAAAATAATTTTATATCTGCAAGCTTTAGGTAATTGCTATTAAATTTATCTCAGATGTATCTGTCATGAAGCAGCATTTATGGCATTTGCCGACATTTACATTTATTTGGCTTATGCATATTTTCAAGCAATAACTTTGTTGGCATTATGTGGGTAAATCATTCTTTGGTTGGCATTATGTGGGTAAATCATTCTTTGGGCAAGAAAATATGTTAAAGGATAATACTTTTATCCTTCAACTTGAGGAATCTGGGATTTTGACCCTTTGGTTCTGATTGTAAACCCATTTTTCAATTACAATCCAAGAAGTAATATGTTCTTGAACATGCATTTGGAAACCCCTATTTGCCAACAAAAAATGTTGACCTACTTCCTCAATGATATATAGTTTAATCTTTTCAATGTGTTGATAGAACATATTAAAACATTCATGTTCTCCTATCCTCTAAAATTACAAGACCTTGAAAAAAGGGAATTATGTTTATTCAAACATCTCCTTTCCCCTTTGATTGGCCTACTGTCATTTTTTGTTTTGAACATAAATAATTGTAGTGTCCAGGCGCGCCCGAGCTACGTCCGATCATGAAGCCCATTAAGCACGGCGTTAGAGGCCCATTAATATCAATCAACAAATGAGGTAATACAACGGTAAGTTATCCCCCATAAAGCGGAGGTGGCGGGTGAAGATCCCATAACGGTAAGTTATCCCTCATAAAGCGGAGCCATCTCGCCACGTAACCGGATTTTTAGGCCTATAGTCCTGAGAGCTGACATATAAGGGGGATACAAAAACACTGAGGAGAGATAGAATCTTTTTGCTTTGCTAGACACCAAATCGGTAACCAATCAGACCGACGTCGGCAAGAACAATAATAATTACGAAAAGTTTTTGTTTAGTTTTATAATATTCGGGCTCATTAATTTACCCCACCTATTTGAATAATCGGTCTCAATTTTGGAGTAAGAACTGATAAGACATATAAAACCATCTATTTTGGTTCTATATTTGTCTGGATTAAATGCTCTGCTATTCTACACGTTGAACCAAAATATTCTTTCTTCTTTCAACTTTTCGATCTTTCCATTCCTTTCCATTGTCCAGAAATCCCTCTTTCCCAAATTCTTACCATTCTATCAATGAAGAATCTAAAAGGATTCTCAAATCCAGATCGCCAATTGGTCTTGGATAGTACTAACTTCATTTGAAATTTCTCAATTGAATTTTCCTCCTTAGCTGATTCTTGGTTCATTATGAAAAATTGACCGAAGGTTTTGTTGATAGAATCTACCCATAATTCTTTCTTTTTGTTTACTTCAGGATTTCAATTATTTTGGCGGAACATGAGTAGTTTGGTGGAGAGGCTACGCGTAAGATCAGATCGCAGGCCAATTTATAATCTTGACGAGTCAGATGACGATGCTGATTTTTTGCCAAGAAAATCCGGGACAACACAGGAAAAGTTGGAGAGAATAGTGAGAACTGATGCGGTATGTTTCTTTTTGCTTTAATGATTTCATTTGAGCTGTTTTTCTATATAGTTCACTGCACTGCTCAATGCTTTGGGTGGTGACTGATAGGCAATAGTTAACTGTAACAAAAGCAACTCATATACTTGTCTGTGCTGTTACCTTGTATTAGAATTGTGTCTAATTTGAGAAGTTCTTGATGATTTAAAAATGTTCAAATTACAGTTCTTCTAAGCCCACGTGGGGTGTAACTAAGAGATCCAAAGAATGACCATTAGTTATTATTACTACTTTTTGTATTATTCTGACCATTTTACCAGCTAAATCACATTTAGCAAGCTAGATGGCAGTCTTTCGATTTTATTTTCAGTTATTAAGTAAGGTGCTAAAGGCACAACTCACTTGAATAGAGGTGTAGAATTAGAGATACATGTACAGGCTTTCCCTTTTCTGTAGTACTGTTATCTGTACACTTTGTCCCCTAAGGTCTGTCTATATATAAAGATAACTTTCCTCTTGTATCTGACTTATCAGAATAATAATTCAGTTACAATTTCTCTCTATCAAACTGAACTCTATTATGAGTCTTGGAGGCATTTGCTTCATTGAAGGGGCAGCTCCACAACCTGCCAAATGGTTCGTTCCTTTTAGGTTCTTGCTTCAGAATGTTAGAGATGCTGCTGACTACACTAATATAGCTTATTTTCTCAACATAGATTTAACCCATTCTGACAAATAACAGGGAGTTGTCTTCTTAGCTTCTTTGTAAACAATTGATTGTGGCTATTTAAGAATTTAAACTTCTTTTTGTTGGATATTAGGAGAGATTTGCAACCATTGTTTACTTGATACGTTTTGTTGTTTCTTTTCTTGTTTTTTTTCATTCATTTGGTTTATCTATTAAGTTTACCAGTCTCTTCTCTTGTATTTCTCTTTTTCTATTATCTAACAAAGTTCTGCTATTCAGTGATAAAATAGTGAAAGGTTTATGTTATTATACATTAAGAATGTATGTTATTATTCATGTTAGTAATACCAGTTGACGTCTATCTGTAAATGTTTTGTATTTAACATTTTAATTTAGTTTGCTTCATTGCAGATTTGGATTTATTGTTTTACAAAAGTAAATGTTTTTCATGCATTATCCTCCCCTGTTTTTATTTTTCACTTCTTCTCCACAGAAAGAGGATTTATGTCAAGCCTGCGGTGAAAATGAAAATCTTGTGAGTTGTGAAACTTGCACTTATGCTTACCATCCTAGGTGTTTACTTCCACCCCTTAAAGGACCCCTTCCAGACAACTGGAGATGCCCTGAATGTGTAAGTGTTTATATTTGGTGACAGTTGCAGTAGATTTCTTCTTACTGATAGAGCAATACTTATCTATGTGTGTATATATGTTTTGCAGGTTAGCCCACTTAATGATATTGACAAGATATTAGATTGTGAGATGCGACCTACTACTGCTGCTGACAATGATGCCACAAAATTAGGGTCAAAACAAATTTTTGTTAAACAATACCTTGTTAAGTGGAAAGGCCTATCATATCTGCACTGCACATGGTAAATTTGTAGGAACTCATCCTTCACTGTGTTACAATTTTTCATATGTCCAGTAAACCTTCTGCATGCTTATTATTATGGGTTACTTTCATTCCTCATTCTTGTTCTATCTATTTATGTGTTGACTTCAACTTTTTATTTCCAGTATTGTTATGCAAGTTATTTTGCTTTTGAAGCCACCTTTTAACCTTTTGTTTTCTTTTTAACATTTTGTTATTTTTGTGTATTATCTCTTTACCTGCTGCATATATTTATTTATTTCTTCTTTAGGGTGCCGGAGAAAGAGTTTTTGAAGGCATTTAAGACTCATCCTCGTCTAAAGACAAAGGTGAACAACTTCCATCAGAAAATGGCATCTATCAATACTTCTGATGATGACTTTGTTGCCATTCGACCTGAATGGACTACAGTTGACCGGATACTTTCTTGCAGGTATTTTTGGTGACAATTAAAAAGTTTAACAGGAATTCTAATGATGTAGGTGTGTTGCCTGACTTATGTGAGGGCAGATTCAAATTATCATTCTTGACTTTGGTTGTGTGTATTATGTGCATGTGTGTGTGATTTTGAAGGTTAATATTTTCTAGCAGTAATTTTGAACCTTCGTTTTGCTCTCAGTGTTTCTTTAATTCTTCCCCTCTTTTATTAGTGATGAATCATACGGGATTCTATCCTAGTCAAGCAATGGAAAATAATATAGTATCAGCTGAAAGTGATTTCTTTTGGTATCTTTTTTGGAGGAAATGTTCAATTGTATTTTTCTACCACCTCCTTTTCTTTTGCACTTCTCTTTATATTTTACTGCCCCACCCCCCTAAAAAAATAATTGGCATCATCATATTTTATAATAGCTTATGAGAGAATGATGACACTGCTAACCCAGTGTCTTAATAGTTTCCTTAATCTTAACTGTATTTCTGCCTCCAGAAATGTTGATGCTTGCATGTTTTTCTTGACCTTGTGGTTTAAATGGTACAGGGGTGATGATGATGAGAGAGAATACCTTGTGAAGTGGAAGGAACTTCCATATGATGAGTGTTATTGGGAGTTTGAGTCAGATATTTCTGCATTTCAGCCAGAAATAGAAAGATTCAATAGATTTCGGTCTAGATCCAGTAAATTTTCTTCTAGTAAACATAAACAGAGTGTTAAAGATGATACTGAATTGAAGAAACAGCAGAAAGAATTTCAACATTATGAACACAGCCCTGAGTTTCTCTCAGGTGGTATGTTATTTTAAGTTATTTATCCTTCTGGAATGTTTTTCTTAATTCAATGGTCTAGATTACATGTTCTTTTTTTTTTTTTTCACCTTAATGAAGGTACATTGCACCCATATCAGCTTGAAGGCTTGAACTTCTTACGATTCTCTTGGTCCAAGCAGACTCATGTTATACTTGCTGATGAAATGGGGCTTGGTATGTAGTCTCTTTCTTTTTCCCTGTCTATTTTTGCCATTTTAATTTTTGGTTATTAAATGTCTGGGCGAGGGAATTTTACACCGTTCTTTAAGCAATGGCATGCTACAATCCTCAATAAGTTTAGGCACATGCCTCAGCGCAAAATCAAGTTTGGAAGGTTTACATGTGAAGGAATAAAGAATAAAATAGAGTGGTTTGGTTGTAGCAGGGGTAACCCTTGGAGGGTAGATTTTTTCCTGTTATTGTTGTTAAAAGTGTTTTCTCATTTCTTTCTATGCTTTGGGTTTATAACAATGAGGGCTTTTAGTGGTACATAATAGCTGAACCTTTCAATCAAAGTGCATTGATCAACCGACCCTTTTGGATCCTTTCCCTTCTTTAATTGGTTGTACTCACCCCCTTTGACCTTGATTTGGAATTTCTGGAGAAGTATATGATTGCACCATGATAACCGAGTTTTTCACCTGCAGGAAAAACCATACAAAGTATTGCTTTCCTGGCATCCCTTTTTGAAGAGGGTGTCTACCCACATCTGGTGGTTGCTCCACTTTCAACTCTGCGAAATTGGGAACGTGAATTCGCAACATGGGCACCTCATATGAATGTGGTATGTGTACGGGTATATTCTCTATAATATGTGATTTAGGTAGTTACTCTTTTAATTATGTTTGTTTGTGCAGCTAATGTATGTTGGATCTGCCCAAGCTCGTAGTGTAATAAGAGAGTATGAATTTTACTTTCCAAAGAAACAAAAGAAGATCAAGAAAAAGAAATCTGGTCAGCTAATTAGTGAAAACAAGCAAGAGAGGATTAAGTTTGATGTTCTTTTGACATCGTATGAGATGATCAACTTTGACACAACATCACTCAAACCTATAAAATGGGAGTGCATGGTATGATTCTATTTGACATGCCTGTTACTTACTGTGATCTTTCTAGTTTCTTCGCAATACTGATAACCTGACATATATATGCGAATGCAGATAGTCGATGAAGGTCACCGTCTGAAAAATAAGGATTCTAAATTATTTTCCTCACTGAAGCAATATTCTAGCAGGCATCGTGTTCTCTTGACCGGAACTCCTCTTCAGGTTCATTGTAATTTTTCATCATGGTTTATTGTGGGATTATGCCCTAACATTCCATTATTGATTATTGAATCATGTTTTTTCTTTTCTTGTTTTTTGTGTCTGATGGCTGGATTTTGTTTGGAAAATTGTGTTTCGGTTTTTGGCTAATACTAAGCTCCTTGTACTGTACGTGGGTTTTGAAATTGTTGGACGCTTGTTGAATTTCAAATTACACATATATTTCCCTTAAAAAAATTTAGGTTTTTAATATATTCAACTTGAGATTCCTTGATTGTAGAATCAAACAGCGTAATATTTTTGTTTCCTTAACATGGAAATTGCCTCTTCAATATATGTTTTGTATAGACCAATGGTTGTGATACGTTATTTTGAAGAGATAATGTTGTTATATTGTTCTATTATCATTGTAGTTGCAATTGCACAGATGCAATTACACATGTCCACTTCCGACCAGATTGGTTGAGGTTGTACCTGCCCATTTTGAAAATCTTGATACTAGGGTCAGTTTCTTTTTGCAAGTTTCGAAAGTGAAAATAATTCGTCTCATCACTTCCTCTAGTCAGAAATTAAAAATAGCAACATATCGTTGGCCCTAATCTTCACGTTTACAGTTACTTCAGCATCTTTCTCTACCCAGTGCCGTGTCTCCTCTCACAAAGCTAGCTTGGCCTAGAGACGGTTCCCTTGTCTCTATTAAGTATTCTACTAGTAGGTTGTGCTCATAGCATTGTCTCCTCTCATGTTCTCTGCTCTTTTTTTTTTTCGTTTACTAGTAGATTGAGCTTTCTCACCTTCTGGGGCACATTGCATCACACCTTTTATTTGTCAACAGGTAGATAAGTCAACCGAAAAGTATATTTTACCACAAATAAGAGCTCAACCTCTGTAAAATAAGTCAATCAGTTTTTGAAGGAATACCTAAAGTCAGATTATACTGCCTATGCTTTTTGTGAGGCTTTACTAAGTTTATATATTGTATCTGTGTTTACAGCAACAGTCATGCAATCTTTTTTAATATATTAATTTCTGTTTAATTACTGGGTTGTGAACTCTACTTGTCTGGTATGCTTTTTACCTTTTAATGGACGTTATAGATTTGAAGTGTGGTAACATATCTGTTGGAAGTCTAAATGTACTAATGTTAGTTTGTCTGATGCCTCTCAGAACAACTTGGATGAGCTTTTTATGCTTATGCATTTCCTTGACGCTGGGAAGGTTAGTATGAGGAATGTTCTATAAGATAAACCGTGAATTAAGTTATTGACTCGGCTGATGAAAATTTAGTATCTTACAGACTTTATTTTTTAATATTGGTAGTTTGGAAGTTTAGAGGAGTTCCAGGAAGAGTTTAGGGATATCAATCAAGAGGAGCAGATTTCAAGGCTTCATAAAATGTTGGCTCCACATCTCTTGCGAAGTATGTATTTCTTCTTGTACTAATTTTATGTTGTTGTAACATGTTTCTTTAAAACAATAAACAGTAATGTTTTGTGATACGTCTTTGTAATACGTCAAATTTACCAGATCTTTGGTGTGAAGAAGTTTCTCTTAAAGAACATCCTAGAATTTTGTTTAATATTCAGGAGCTTGTATTGCATCAAGCTTATCAGTCAATATTAAGTAAATGAGTTGATGTTTATCCTCCTTTCTCAATCTGCAATCTGAAGTAATCCTGTTGTTGTATAACTTTTGGTCTCTGCAATCATTCTGGAAAGTGAAGTGGTAGGATACTTGTAGAAGTTGTTGATCTTTTTATTCATATAGGACGTTTATCTATCTCTCAACCTGAAGAAAAGTAACTGGTTGTTGTTAAAGTAATAGCAGTTGTTGGAATGATACATATTGAAATTGGTCAATTAATCTCTTGAATTTACTTTTAGTCAGAGATTGATGTTTGATTGCTGAAGGATATTAATATTGTTTGGTCTAATGCTAGGCCTCTAAATTGAAGTGCAGAGGGATACTGTAGAATCCGATAAATTTGATGTGGTGGTTTTAATTTTTGCATTAATGGAAATTTCAAGAGAGCTCTCAGATATCTTATCATATAAATAACTAAGTTGGTGATAAGTTGTTTATAGAAACGTGGATTACCATGTTCTGAGTTCAAATTTTTAATGTCCCTGCAGGAGTGAAGAAAGATGTCATGAAGGAATTACCTCCTAAAAAGGAACTTATTCTACGTATTGAGTTGAGCAGCAAACAGAAAGAATATTATAAGGCAATTTTGACCCGTAATTATCAGATATTAACTCGTCGTGGTGGTGCTCAGGCAAGATTGATGCTTTGATGAACTGACTATTTTGTTTATCACTAATCTTAGCTTCATAAGTAAAGGACAATACATCTTAATGGTATTGGTGTTTGTTTTTTATATCTATTTCTGAATCAGATTTCTCTTATCAATGTTGTTATGGAATTGCGGAAGCTTTGTTGTCATCCTTACATGTTAGAAGGAGTGGAACCAGATATTGATGATGCAAAAGAAGCATACAAGTAAGCTCTAATCTCATTGTTTTAGACTTTTATTGTGGTTATTGATCAGAAATACTGGGTTCTCTGCTTATCTTGGGCTAAATCTTGTTTCTTTACTATTGAAATTAGTAGCTTTTGCCTGTTATAATTTGTAACCAAAGTGAAATTATGTTATCATGTTGGAAGGCATTATTTTGGTATAGTTTGTACTATACTTGGATTTAATTAATGTTCTTATTGATTTTCCTTTTGATTCTGCTTGACAGACAGCTATTGGAATCGTCAGGGAAGCTGCAATTGCTGGACAAGATGATGGTCAAACTTAAAGAGCAAGGACATAGAGTCCTTATATATTCCCAATTTCAGCACATGCTGGACTTGCTTGAAGATTACTGTACTTACAAGGTATTAAGAGGTTATTGTCTTATCAACATAATTTTTTCTAACGTTGATTTCTTTCAGCATAATGTCAGCTTGTTTTTCTTTTCCTTGAAAAAAATAAAACTAGAATTGGCAGTATGAGAGGATTGATGGCAAGGTTGGTGGAGCTGAAAGACAAGTTCGGATAGATCGATTTAATGCCAAAAATTCTTCAAGATTTTGCTTTCTTCTTTCTACTAGAGCTGGGGGATTGGGGATAAACCTTGCAACTGCTGACACGGTTATTATATATGATAGGTGAGCCTTTAAATTTCTGTGATTCTTTAAATTATTGTCTGGAGGTTTTTGTACTTTTTGGTTAAAACATAAACTATATCTTCACTTTTCACAACCACTACTCCTATTTTCATTATGTTTACGTTTTCTACTGGCAAAAGTGAATGAAAATAGCTGTATTGGTGGCTGGCCATTCATTGTCGAGATCCATTGTGTGTCATGTGCTCATTATCTTTCACTTTCTTGCTATTTTTTTGTGTTTATTTTATTCATTGTTTTTGGGAATGACATCTGTATTGGTTATACATGTGCATTGTGATGGAGTTAATCTTAAGCTCTACTTTTTAACACTATTAGACTGGTAATAGCTTACTTGAGTATGAAAAGGTTGAAGTGCTTTGGGTTTGTCAGCTTGTAAGCATGGCGAATTCATATATGGTTATTGAAAGTTAGTTGCCATCTGAGACAGCAACCTCTTGATCATGTTGTCTTGCTTTTCTATATTTGACATATAATGTTGGTTGGGTTGCCTTTAATTTCTCATTCAATATTTTTTAGTGTTTTCGGAAAGATGCCATCAGATAAGTTTGTGGAGACTACCTATAAATGAGGTCCAAACAGAAGAAGCATAATTTTTAGTGAACACTTAGCTGTCCTGAGGAATTTTGTTTATATGTTCTGCTTTCTCCTGTTCAAAGATACGAGGATAGATGCAATTTGATGTTTTATGATTCGATACGGATGTGTGATTTATACTGAAAGGGAGTTCAAAATTCTTGCATTGCTTGTTCCAGTAATTCTTTTAGAAACGATCTAAATAGAGCTGGTGGCTATTTTAAGACCTATTTGTGTTTATGTATTTCTTTTAATGTGCTTTTTAATTAAATGATGTGTTTAAACTTTACGATGATTATAAAGTAATAAAACACCCCATCAAAAAAGCCCAAATTCAATAGCTTCTGAAGACAAGCTTTATAAAACTGTATCATGTATATATGATCACTTGTTTTCATTCTTAAACAACATCCCCTAGTTTAAATAAATTTGCACTAGTTCTAGCGCATAAATTGGCATTTTTTAGATCAATTCATGGGCACCTCCAGAATGCTTGGATAAAATGTTCTGCACAATCAGTATACGCATTTGCCCGCTTCCATATAATGGATATGTACAATAGTATGGGGAATGCTCTGCGACCTCTTGGCTGAGTTAAACAACAGGGGGTCCTCATCATAGTCTTTTTTTTTTGTTGTGTGCGGACAATCTGTATGATGCTGAAAGATTAATCTTCTATTTTGGTGTAATAAATCCAATTTTTCATTGTTGGAAACGTTCTTATGTAGTGATTGGAATCCTCATGCTGATTTACAAGCTATGGCTAGAGCTCACAGACTCGGACAAACTAACAAGGTTTGAGGTTTTTCCATTGGCGTATAGTGTTGATTATTTTTGTTGCTTTTAAATGCTAAAATGGTTTTGGCTTTGTAGGTGTTAATTTATAGGCTTATAACACGAGGAACTATTGAAGAGAGGATGATGCAGATGACCAAGAAGAAAATGGTTTTAGAACACCTAGTTGTGGGGAGGCTAAAGGCTCAAAATATCAACCAGGTAACTAAATATCAACCTAGGTGTTGTAAAAGTGTTAACAGTTAGCAGTCTCGTTATTAAGGCAGCATGATTTATGTTAGGTTAGTTGCTTCTTGCTTTTCTTTGCTTGTTTTAGTATTGCTATGAAGTGCAGGCAACATGTGGAAAATGGATATTGACAAATAATTGAGCATTGAAGACCGAAATATCAATTTTTTCCTATTCATGCATGCGAACTTGTTGTCATTATCCGTAGCCACTGTCACTTGTTTATTTTACCTTCTGGTCACAATAGTGTTAATTTGTTTGTATACTTCTATGCAGTTGTACTGGAATATGCACATAAAATCATTTTATTCTAACTGAATCAAGTAAGGTAGGAGATAGGAACTCTGAAATTGTAGAAAACTGGAGGGGGGGGGGGGGGGT
>Ga0209589_1013157_pt1 | contig 10937 bp, 8 predicted proteins | sample CowpeawhiteBW_FD_187525 | JGI IMG/M metagenome (GOLD analysis project Ga0209589, IMG submission 187525) | Root nodule microbial communities of legume samples collected from California USA - Cow pea white BW (SPAdes) (version 2) | ecosystem: Host-associated > Plants > Roots > Nodule | place: USA...
TTTTTTTTTTTTTTTTTTTTTTTTATAAAGCTTCTTCGTGCTACACTGTTTTTCAAGTGTTATAACCTTTAATTATCTATAACATATATTTTAATATATAATCTATAATTCTAACAAGTGTGAACAATGTAGGTAAATTTTAGCTCAGGCCGCTATTTTGATGGAAACAACAATGATACTGCTTCTCGTCTTCCATTTGATGCAGGGTTTGAGGTATAGAAATATCCTCATGTTGTTGATATCAAGATATGTAGTATAACAATTGATGCAGTGGACTGCTACTTATATGTGTAAATTTTTTTGTTATATTTTAGGCTGTAGGAATAATTGCAGCAGTTGGGGACTCTGTCACTGACTTGAAAATTGGTATGCCTTGTGCATTCATGACTTTTGGAGGCTATGCTGAATTCATAATGGTGGGCAATGCTTAACATAACGTTAATATTTTTTATATTAATTGGATAACCATTGGAGTTTCCATGCACTACGTATTTATTGAATCACAAGAGACGGTGATACTGAGGTGATTCTTATGACAATGTAAGTTATTGATGATGTCTTGTTACTTTGATTAGATTCCTTCAAAACATGCCCTTCCGGTGCCTAGACCAGATCCTGAAGTTGTGGCCATGCTTACATCAGGGTTAACAGCCTCAATTGCTCTAGAAAAGGTTAACTAATATAAGATTTTCTCCTTCTGTTCAGAGGCATCCTTGTTTCTTCTCTGTTCATCTTTCATATCAATGTACTCAAGTTCTTTTATTATTTACTTTATTTGAATCTTATATTTGGTTTCAGTGTATTTTCAATTGGCTTGTTCTGACCCTAGTTTCTTTTTGTACATTGAAAAGGCAGGACAGATGGAATCTGGAAAAGTGGTCCTTGTAACTGCCGCGGCTGGAGGAACTGGGCAATTTGCTGTTCAGGTACTTCATAAATCCCGTGCCATTTTCTCAACCATATGCATTTGTGCATATGTTTTCAGAAACTATTTGTTCCAACAAATTGAAAGTTTGTTGATACTCTGTAGTTGTAGTAGGCCAAAGCTGGACAAACAGATTAATGTTTTGCAAAAACTTCTGCGGATTTTGTATCTTTCAGTCTGTGTTTCACACTCGTTTTATATTGGTATACATTTATCAAGGATACATTATTTTATTCTTTCTTTTTTCCAAGCATTTGCGTATGTAGCTTGGTAGCTGCTTTAATATAGATTTTGTAGTCTAAACTTCTATATAATTTCTCTGCATGAAAATTTCTTTGCCTGACCTCTAAATTTGGATTATTGTGCAGGTGGCAAAATTAGCAGGAAATAAGGTTGTTGCAACTTGTGGAAGTGGGGCAAAGGCCAAGCTTCTGAAGGAGTTGGGAGTTGACAGAGTCATAGACTATCGTAATGAAGATATAAAATCTGTATGTTTTAAATGCTCTGATTCTTTTGAGAGTTCTGCTAACCATAACTACTTTTGTTGTGATTCTTATTAAAATGGACAAGTTAAAATATTATCTTTTGTAATCTAATTAACCATTCAGATGGTTCTCTGATCGTTGGCTCCTTAAGAGATGCATGCATGTATATAGTTAGACCCTAAAAATGAGCATTCGTTGAAATCAACACAATTACATTATGACAAACGTTTTCTGGTCCTTTATGCATGTAACTAATTGAAATATCCAACAAGATGTTGTTTAGTTTCTTACAAATGATTCTAATTCTATTCTTTTATGGGGACTGCTTATATTATCTCTTCTATTTTATTTAATGAAATTTTTCACCCACTTCCCAGAATATCCCTGATACTATTGACTATCCAGTATTGATACACCTCAAATTCTGTTCCTTCTTTTATAGTCCTTTTATGTCATACAAGTCCAATTTCGTATGGAAAAACGCATCAAGGCAGTAAAGCTAACATCAAGGGAGTAAAGCCCATGTATGATGGCATATACGTGAATAACAACCCAATGAGCCTAAAATATGAAAAGAAAATCTTTGAACTCCAGAAGAAATTATTTATCTTATTCTAGTGAAAGAAAAGTTGAAATATGAAATAAACCTCTGTAGGAAGAAATATCTCAATATCTCTGTTGAGCAATTTGCATCATTGAATATCTATCAACATTCTTTACACAAATGTGCTCTATCAAATAGGCAAACCTTACAATATTATCTAATTACATTTGCTAATAGAAGTTGTGCAACTTGCTGGACATGGCCTAACGGGTTCTAATTGCTAAAGAACAATGATCAATAACTGAATGGACTGGACTGCGATGGAGAAGACGATCCTTTACATACTGACGGCCAATTAAGCACCATAAATTAAATATTTAATGAATCATCACTGTTCAAATCAGGACCACAATTTAAGTGCAAATGGGCATCTTTATTTTGTTGATTCTATTGCGCCTCTAGTTTTTATTGAAGTAAATTACGTAAACTGCTTCCAATGAACATGTTAAAATTTTCACTTAATTTTGCAGGTTCTGAGGGAAGAGTTCCCCAAAGGTATTGACATCATCTATGAGTCTGTTGGCGGTGACATGTTAAACTTGTGCTTGAATGCTTTGGCAGTTCACGGACGACTCATTATTATTGGCATGATTTCTCAGGTTTTTCTTTTTTCGTATCATGCCACAATTTTTATCCTTTACAGCACTCCTGAAAATTTCACTGCGACTATAACAAACTTCAAAACTTCAAAACCTTGGATTTTATCCTCATCAAGTATAGTGAAAATTAGATTTTAACCTTTTCTTATCAAAGTCACAAATTAAAAGGAACATGAAATTCTATAACCCGTCTGAGATGTCTGGAATGAAATTTAGATGTTAGCTTGGCTATATTACTTGTAATATCGAATTCTTTTTACTTTTAGTCTGCTTGTCCCATTTATCTGTTGAAGACTGTTGGAAGAATGTATGAAGCTATTACCCTGTTTTAGTCCCTCGATAGTAGTGGTGCTTAATTATAGATTGCAGTAAGTTGTTTCTGACCTCTTAAGAAATGTATTGTTAATGAACAATATTGATTTCGTTTGTTATGTGCATTCATTCCAGTATCAAGGAGAAAAGGGTTGGACACCATCAAAATACCCTGGCCTATGTGAGAAGCTCTTAGCAAAGAGCCAAACTGTGGTATGTAGCAATATAGGCTGCCCTTTTTTTTTTGCTGATTTCTAATTCCATTGTTAATCAGTGCTGTAAATTTCGCAGCTTTATTATCCATCTCATTCTGGAGTGGAACAATTTCTTGGTAGAAAAGTTGAACCTTTAAATCTGAATCCTTCATAGCACGAAGTAATGAGATGTTAAAAGGACAATTAATTGTTCCCATAACTATATCTTGATACCCCAATAAATTTATACAAACAGTTTCCCATACACTGTTTGAATTTTTAACCAAAATATTTAAAATTTTGTACAAGTGGTATGGCCAACTCATATTCACTTGTTTAATTGTTCTAAAGTGAACGCTTTTCGTTCCAAAACTTACAAGCTCGCATGCAAAGTTCCATTTTATTTTTGTGATTTACTTATTCATACGTCATTCAAAATTTTCAGTCTGGCTTTTTCCTGGTGCAATATGGTCACTTGTGGCAAGAACATCTTGACAAGCTATTTGATCTTCACTCTACGGGAAAGCTAAAGGTTATTCATACACATTCCATCCATATCAATGATCAATAAAATTCTCGTTATTAACGGGATATTTATATGAATGTGCTAATAACTATACTGAGCAGTTTCCATGCTTTCAACGTTTCTATTCCTTAATCTCTCTCGTTTCTTCATACAGATTGCTATTGATCCAAAGAGATTCATAGGTCTGCATTCTGTTACTGACGCTGTTGAGTATCTCCATTCGGGCAAAAGTGTCGGGAAGGTATTTACATAACAAATACATTGCTATTTTTTATTTTTTTTGTTTAGTTGTTTAGTGACTATTCTGGAACAAAATTTAATAATATAATTTCTCTAGGTTGTTGTCTCCGTGGACCCAAACTTCCTTCCGCTAGAGGCCAAATTGTGAATCCTCATCCCATGTCAAATGACCTCACAGATTAAGTTCTATCACTTTCAAAGTAGAAAAGGATAAGCTAAACTTGAAGCTCTTGTACAATTATTGTTGTCGAATGTTTCTGAAATTAGTTACATCAGCTCAATACCAGAGCTGAAATATTCGCAATCATTTTTCTCTTTTTTTATTACTTGTGTGACCGAGTTTCAAAATCGGTAAGAATATAATAGAACATCTTTCACACGAACTCGGTGAAAACTGGCCCATCTTGACCTGTTTTGCTTTGTTGTTACTTCTGAAGTTGAAACTGTTCAATCAAATAACTGCTGCTAGTTCCGCACTAATGTTTAAATTTCCTTTAAACCTGCCGCAAGTTATTCTCACATCACTTAATTTGGCTCTAGAAGTTTAAACTTCCCTTAAACCTGCCCTCAAATTCTTCTTCTACAAAAAAAAAAAATTTGCGATTCTTGGAAATTAAGTTGTCACTTCAAAAAAGTTGTGAATCTGATTTGACCCCTCGGAGATTAGAAGCGTAACGTAAACGATCAAACAGACAAAAGTTACAAACTAACCACCTAAGTCCTCAATCTTGTAAAAAAGTATAGTGTTACGAGCTTTCATAATTGCCTTAGGTTTTTAAGTCATTTCCTCAGCTATATGCTATCAATAAATAATATACGCAAAACCACCTTAATCAATCCTAATTTCGTGAAAAAACCAATGCATAACCAATAATAAGTCTAGTTATCATGAATTTTAATCTAGTCTTAATATATCTTCATACAACACTGCTTTACTTTTACGAGAGCTTCTTCCATGCCACTTAATCATACCATTATCGTCTTTAGAAGGGTCCCTTAAAACACTTCCTTTTTAAGTCCTTCTCCATTTATAAAACAATGACAATAACTAAGTGCCAAACAATTTGATGTAGTTAAGGTAAAAATATGATGTCAAAGAAGAAGGTGAATTGACACGAAGAAAGGTACATCCATCACTAACTCTTGCCAAATTAATGCATCTCACTATTACAATTATTGTGCACTAATAGATGGAGACAAATCTTACGACAATAACATGCACTAAGATGCATGTGATGGTCTTAGCTGTTTGCAAGGTTTTGTTATCGATGACTTTTTCTAAATAGATCGTTCTTATAATAGAATAGAACTACTAGCTTAAATGTGCAAAAATTAAGAAAATCATGAAACAAATTAGTGATAAAATTCGTAAACATTCTTTTGAATTATATCTTCAGAAAAAGGAAATAATAATGTATAGTAAGTGAGATAAAGTATATGTACAAATAAATTAGAAATAATTTTAATCAAAATAAGGAGATTATTTCCTTTTCAACCTGTGTATTATAATATAAATGATGAATGAAATGGGAAGAATAGAGTGATTGATAAAGGTTGTTATTTATCATTATTGACCTTACTTACACATTAAAGTCAATATATAATATTCTAAAGTAATCAATTCCTATTTTTTCTTGAAAGATTATTAAATTCGGAATTTGTGAAACATTTATGTTAGCAACTACTTAGGTGAATCATCCAAACAAAAGAGCCCTTATAGCTCAGTGGTAGAGCGTCAGTCTTGTAAACTGAAGGTCCGTAGTTCGATCCTGCGTGAGGGCAAAGTTCTTGTATTTAATCAATTTTAAAGTAATTTAATTTTTCAATGACTTTCTTTTATGTGTTTTTTTCAATGAAATGCTATATTGGTTATGTTTAATTATATATAGAAGTAAGATGAATATATTTTAGTATTATTCTATAAAATTTATAACATTTTATTTTAATCAAATCAAAAATTATTTTTAATAATACAAAGAAAATTAACAAAAATATTTTTTATATTTCACATGAATAATAATTTTTTTTTCTCAAAGATAAATTTTAAAATTTTCAATAATAATATTTTAAGGTTATCCCCCATTAATAAATTTAGACAAACGTATTCTATTTTTTTTGTCATGTATAATTTTTAAAATATTCAATGATAATCTTTTAAGATTATTCCGCATTAATAAAGAATACTCCATTAACATAAATTTAGACAAAAAAAAATTCAATAAACTTTTTGTATTTTCTAATATTAGAGTAATATTGTTTTTTTCTTGATTATAGGTAGAAATAGGGATAAATATGAGTCAGGTTATGTGTTACGTTGAGTTTGTTATTGTGGAAAATAAATAGTTATACTATTCAATAAACTTTTTGTATTTTCTAGTATATATAATATTGGTTATTTTTAATTATAGGTAGAAATAGCGATAAATATGAGTCAGGTTATGTTGAGTTTGTTATTGGGAAAAATAAAGTTACACTTTTCTTGAAAGTCTTTGAAAGGTTAATCAAGAGAAAATGACTTATGTAACTGAGATAAGTTAATACTTGGTTTATATTGATTAACTAAATTAGATTTAGTTTAATTCACTTTTTCAAACTTGGTTCCACTCATCATAACATTTTAGAAGTATTATTGTTGACCACTTTTCTACTTACAAAAATACATAAAACCTATAGACTATCTATTAATACTAAGACTTAATTAGTAATTTAAATTTTATATTTAAGCATATGATACACTATGGTTTCACTATGAAATATTTTTAATTTTTTTAATACTAAATATTTTAAAAGAAATTATAATTATATAGATTTTAAATCAGATCAAATAACAATAAATAAAAGTAAAAAAGAAATCATATAAAATATTACACACTTATATATATTTATATATATATATATATATATATATATATATATATATATATATATATATATATATATAATTTCATGACAATTGAAAAATCTACTAATTTTACAAATTAATGAGACAAAGTTGATAAAGTTAAGAAATATTTGTAAAAAGTTATACAAAATAAATTCAAATTTAAAAGTATTTTTAGTGCTAAACCGAGAAATAGTGAAAATTATTTTAGTGAAATAAAAGTTTTTTCAAGTAAAGCAAAACTTAAAGAATTTTATATTACCTAGTAAATGAATGGATTGAAAGTGAAATATTCTTATATAAAAAAAGATAAAAAATAAACAAAAAATATTAAAATGAGTAGATATAATCAAATGTGAGACCTAAAGTTTATTTGTCTCATTGAAATTGATAATACAACATTTAAACATATTTACACAAAAGAAAAAAAAATGTATAATCAAGGCTGTGATAGGAGGGAAAGTAGATATAAGTTAATTTTGTGGATATAGAACAAGCTAAACAATTAAAATAGAGAAGGAAAAAGTGTGTAGCAAAAGAAAAAAAAAAGTTACGAAATTAACTACAAAAAATCGTGTAAGTTGTAACATTTATTTTTGTACATTATATATTGTATAAAGCCGCGTTTTGTGAGATTTCACCACAAATCTTGCAGTAAATGCCATAAATTTTGCCACCACAGCGTTTTAAAGTGAAATGCCACAACAATTGCTACTTTATACATTGTATAAGATGATGTTTTAAAGAGGTAAATAATAACAATTAAAAGTGATGTCATTTACTTACCGAAAAACAAATTCAATAAAAATGGCGACAATTAGAAACATCCTAATTCACATTATATTATGACATTTATATATATCACTATTATCAATTGCCATAATTCAAATATTTAATTATTTATTATTGTCTCTTGTATTTATAATTTCACAATTCAATAAAATCTATTTTTAATAATCATAATTTAAATTATATAAAAATAAATTATAAAGCTACACAAAAATTAACAAACATTTTGAATTAGCAAAATACTTAAGTCTTTCGTTCCCAAATACATCATGATATATATATATATATATATATATATATATATATATATATATATATATAAAACACACATTAAGACAAATTTTTCATTTAGAGTCATTATGTCAATCAATCTTGCTTCCTCCACTTGATACTCTTGTGTCATTCTTCATGATGATATTTTATCCTCTAACTTTTATGTTCAAGTTCCAAACAGATTCATTATGTATGCCTTCTTGTTTTATATTCAAGTTCCAGATCTGGAATTTCCTCCACCATGCTCTTTTCTTTCTCCAATATCTCAATGGTAGTCCTTATTTTTTTATCATTTTCAGGTCTCCTTGCTCCTGCATCACCCTCCCAATTCACTCATTAGCTTCCTATGCGGTCACCTTTAAATACCTATGTGACTAGGGCGAGTGCACCAAATTGAGAAAAATGAAAAATTATAAAAGGGAGAAAAATTAGAAAGAGTGAGAGTATGTAAAAGAGAGGAAAAACCAAACTAAAAAAATATTACAGAAATAAAAAATTAGATGTCTTCAAAAAAATAATGATTTATTATAAAATGACACTTTAAAATGTCATATTTTTCATTAATAGTGTGATAACAAAATAACAACAGTTAATAACGCCAAACTACAGATATATATATATATGGTAGTTATCAAACTACTGTATATATTACAAATTGCGACATTTTTTAAGAACCGTCATATTAAAAATGCCACCACATACATGATTTTTTGTAGTGAGATTAATGGAATATATATATGTATATATATATATATATATACATATATATATATATATATATATATATATTCGAATTGTGGCGCTTGGACTGTTATGCTCTTAAGTAAAATGAGTTGCGTCCTAAATGATGGCTATTGCTCTTAGTCTAGTGGTAAGTGCTCGATCCAACAATTGATATCAATGCCAAGGTCATGAGTTTGATTCCTGGTCCGTGGGGATTTTGTGTTTTTGATAAACACTTTCATCTCATAGAAAAAAAAAGGCTATATAATATGTAAACAAATATATTGAATCGATTGAAAGTAATTCTCAATCGATGGATTTCACTTAATTAAGTGAAATCAACTGATTGATTGTTATTTTAGTTGATTTAATATGTTATTCACATAATTATATGCACAAGCCATCTAACTTGATAAACACCATTTTAACATGCAAGACACACTCTAAGGCTTCAAAACTCTTTTAGCCAACATTCCCCTCTGATTTGATAAGCCAACATCCATTGCTTGCGAATCTAAAATAACATTCACAAAGCCAAATAATACAAAATAATAAGCAAAATGTATATTTCTAGTTTGATTTAATATACTTTCCTTGTTAGATAGCACAACTTTAACTCAAACAAAACATCATTTTATATTTCTCCCACGTTGAATTCATCAAATTGATATAAGGCATATGAGAGAAACACATAAGACTAAAAAAAATATTAAAAGTCCAATTAATCGACTGAAACAGAGAAACAATTGATTTAAAAACTGACATAACCAACCAAAATGCAGAAAAACAACATGAAATGTAGTGCATGCTCCTAATAGCCAAGCTAATCACTTAGGTAGATCCCTGTAGTAGAACTCAGCTAGCAACTCATGAACATTGTGGATCAGTTCATCCAAATCTTGGAAATGCACATTGCAAAAGTTGTGATGATTATCTTGGGCCATAGTTAGCACATTAAGCTAATCTAGAGTAGCTATTACAAAGGATGAATAAAGAAGGCCTCTATCTTTGAGTAGGTTGTAGGGAATCATATTTTTTATCATAGGTCTTGCACCACTTGGATCAACATCATCTTGTCTAACACCACTTGGACCAACCTCATTATCATGAGTTCCAGTTGTTGCACTATCTCTCGCTATTGTCCAATAATTGTTCACTTTTGTAAAGCCTATCTTGTGCAGATTAAGATAAGAGATATTGTTCTATGTGCTAGTAGTCTCTTGCAACTCATCCTCCAAATCAACTTCAAAGTATTATATGAACTTTAAAATTAGCACAACAAAGGGAAAATGAAAATATATGAGTCTTTTTTCCTTCATCATGTGATCATGCAGTACGAAAGTTCAATCCACTTGAATCTTATTTTGGATGCATTATATAAGCACTAAATCTCCCTCATTTAAGCTTGAGTGGTTGCTCCTATGAGGCATCATTATCCATGTGCCTATGAAGGCCAACAACCTTTCTTCCACCTTGGACCTCTAACATGGAATTTTTTTATTTCTCCACCAGGTTTGCGTTGGCAATGAGAGTAGTATTGAACTATGTTGAACTCTTCAATAGCTAGAGTCTCTCCTTTCCTCACTTGAACTCCTCTTTGCTTCAAACCAACCATTGCCTTCCAAACTTCCTTTATGATCTCCATCTCCAACACTTTGACTCGTGATTTCAGGATTCCATTATTGAACTAGTGGTTAGTGAAGAAAATTTTCACCCAATCTAGATAAACGTTGCTAGATAACTCCAAAAACGTTTTCAAATGTTGGTGCTACAACAACTTCTATAGATTTTCAAAGTTTTCAGCCATGAGCCATGAGAGACGAACAATTTTGGGGATGTTGATATGCTTCCTGGTCATTTCAATAAAAAATACTTGGATTTTATCTTCATTTCCTATAAACCAAAACTCCAATGTACCAAAATTTTCCTTTTTTGGAGAACTATGAGTGGGAGGTGCGAAATGTTCCTCCTTTTGTTGAGCACAATGAGATTGACGTCTAAGAATGCTGATTTAGATGGCTAATGGCTATGAATGATGGAGTGCATAAGGGTAATATTTATAGATCCACATATTAATTTTAAAATCAACTAGTTTATTTTGTGCATAATTAATTCTTTAATGCAGCTAATGAAATCAGTGTTAGGAACAAGGCAATAAAGGAAAGAATAAAGGAGAGAAAAATAGACACAGAGAATTTAACGTGGTTCGGCTACAATGTGTATGCCTACGTCCACGACTACACTAGGAAGTATTTGTATTTTTTGGTGTATCTTAAAGCTTTACATAGAGTCTCTTATATAGTAAAATAGAGAACCACATCTCACTATTCTAAGCGATGTGGGACTAAATCAAGCACCATAATTCTAACAATTCTCCCACTTGGGG
>Ga0209589_1013159_pt1 | contig 10935 bp, 14 predicted proteins | sample CowpeawhiteBW_FD_187525 | JGI IMG/M metagenome (GOLD analysis project Ga0209589, IMG submission 187525) | Root nodule microbial communities of legume samples collected from California USA - Cow pea white BW (SPAdes) (version 2) | ecosystem: Host-associated > Plants > Roots > Nodule | place: USA...
CTTTTCAAATAAAGAGATTAACTCAATCACTAACAAATATCAGATTACAATCAGATAACAAAAGATTAAGGAAAGAAAACACCTCTCTTGAACACACAAGAGATGAACACCTTTCTCTGAATCACACAGAGAACCTTGACTTTAGCTTTTCTAGCAACAACAACAACACTCAATCTCCTAGAAAACCTCTGAAGAAAAGTTATCGCTCTACCCACACTAAGTTTTTCAAAGCTTCTTTTGAGAACACTTAGAGAACTCTCTTTGCTACCACAACACTAGCACTATAGCTTCTAAAAAAGGTAAGTTCGAAGTAACTCTGATGTTCCTTAAATAGGTGTTCAAAAATTAGGTTAAAAACTAAACATTCACGTTCAAAGTGACAGGGATAATCGAGTGATAATTGATAATTCCAGTGTATTTTCTGAAAAAAAAAACTTTGAGCAGATAATTGATTATCATAGGTGATAATCTATTATTCCAGTGCTTTTATGAAAAATTGGACTCAGCTCAATTTGTTAGTAGCACTGTTTGTTTAAACCTTTTCTCCCACTGTTTTGATCATTTGAAAATAGTTTAAGAAAAAAGCTCCCCCTCAATTAGACAATGGTAAATAAAATGCACTTTTATTAAACAATCAAACACTTTACAATAGCAATAAAAACAATAACAATGATACAAACACTTAAAATTTTGGACTCATATCATCATCTTCATCATATTTGTCAAATTTATTTTCTAGATTAGAAATCCTAGAATCTAGTTGATGTGACCCCACCAAGCCCAATTGCACCTTCAAGCCCAAGCCCATTAAAAGGCCCAATTACAAGATCAGTGATGAAGAAGATTTAAAAGGGCCTCCCATTAGATGATCAGAAATTCAATGGGCTTCTCACATTCTTTACATGGGCCAAAGAGAGCACAAAGACTTGAAGAAGTGCATGTAAATCTGGTAGTGTAGATTTAAATTGTTTGGGCTTTGCTTTCCAATAATACATAAGACATGAAAGGAACATAGAATGGGGTTCAAATTGGGCTCGGCCCAATTCTCTTCATACATGGCCGAGATTATCAAGACAAGGAGGCTCCTTTGCTTCATGGTTTGACTAAGGTTGGTCATCACATCTAAAGGCTAAGAATCCTTCTTATTCTTCAAGCCAAGATCCAAGGGGTGTGATCTTGCCTCCTTCTCCAAGCTTGATCTAAGGGCCAAGATCAAGGCCCACTCCATCCAATGGCTCTCCTTTCTCATGTGTAAATGGCTTCATATAAAAGCCAAAACTTCACTCATTTGTAGACACTCTTGAAATTTTAAGAAATAGATGCAACTTGAGTTGAAAGCACTCCTCCCTCTATTGCCTTTGAGAGTCACCCCTTTCTAGAGATTTCCTCTCTCTACTTCTAGCCACCTTCCTTAGGCTAGCATAGATTAGGAAATCCTATCACCTCTTTCACTTTCCATTGCTTGCAAGTGCCTTCCAACTTGCCTCCATTCCTTCATCCAATTTTTGCTGCCCATGGAGCTCTTCATGCACCTTTGGAGCTCCACCACTAGTCCTCTAAGTAAGCCAGTGACCTCTTCATGTCGGGTAGTGGAGATGAGAAAGAATTCTTCAAGTCTCTGGTTTAAGTTTAAAATGTGATCCTCTAGAGAAGAGGATGAGCCACCAACCCCACTTTATGAGCCAATATTGGTGTCAACAGGATGGATAGGAGCAGTGGGAGGATTTTCTTCTTCTTCATTTTTAGAGGGAGGCAGGTCATCCTTGTGAATGTAAGTATTCCTGAAAGGAATAAATTTCATTTGTTCCAAGGAATTTTCTGCAATTTTGTTCGCATCTATGGTTTGATGAGATTGTTCATCAGATACGTTGACCCCTTTATACTCACAAATGCAAGAGATAAGCAGAGAATACGATAGTGGATATTGAGGCAGTCGCTTGGCTTTGCACATTGTGTCAAGAATAATGCTTGGCCAATGGATAAGAATGTGATTGAGCATAGCATAGATAATCATGAGATTAGCTTCACTGCACTATGCATGATTTGTAGTGAAGAAGATGCTCATCAACTTTGAGAGGGCCTGCTAGCAATTGTGTTCCTATTTCTTGATCCGGTCTTCTTAGAAATGATCTATAGGCAAATATTCTGTTAAATCCTTCAATGCCAACAGTGAGGATTGGAGAGGTGCCATCATGAATGGGAAATTGAGCAACATTTTCTCAAATATCATCATCCAGAATGATGTCTACCCCTTTCACTTTTGTAAACCCCACTCCATCTCTGAATTTATAGTTGTAGTAGAAGGCTCATACCATATTAGGATAGTAGGTACCTTGCATTTCTGTGAAGAATTTTACCCCTTGTTCAGCAAGAAATACAGGGATTGTAAAATGGCGATTAACAAACCATTGAGATTTGATGAATTTTGGAGTGATAAGAGTCTTGTCTTTCCATAATGTGATGAATTCAGATCTCCTTTCTTCATCTGAAATCTAGCCTTTAATGGATCCAGTCTGAGATGTAGTTGAAGGTTGAATGGCACGAGATGCAGTTTTTCTGCGGGTAGGAATCTTTCTCTGAGATTCCTCAACCATTGTTCATGTGGAAGAGAAGAGAAGCTTGAAGGTTTTTTTGAGAAAATGGAGGGTTTTTGAGTTCTGGATGGGTGAAAAGAGTGTAACAGTGACCAAAATGATTTGTATTTATAGGGAAGGGTCTCCAATGGCCAAATGCATGTAGTTTAATTCAAATCTAGCCGTTACAACGGCTAGTTTTTGAAATAATTTGGTCTAACGACGTGTAATAATTGATCATCTGAAAGTGATAATCGATTATTGTTTCAAAAGCTGTGTAAAACATGAATCCTGACGAACCGATAATCGATTATTGACATTTTTGTTTCAGAAGTAATGATAATCGATTATTACACCCAATAATCGATTATTCCATAATGTTTTGGAATTTTTAAGGGAGGCTGATAATCGATTATTGTCAACGATAATCGATTATTGACGCGCTGATTTTCATATTTTGGAGAAATTTGAGTTTTGGCAAATTTAAGAGATCTCTAATATGCCTAAGTCTCTTCTTAGTTCATAAAATCTATCTTTGGCTAATGGTTTGGTAAAGATATCAGCTAATTGATGCTTTGTATCTACATATTTTATCTCACAATTACCCTTACTTATGTGATCCCTTAAGAAATTATGTCTTATTTCAATGTGCTTTGTCCTAGAGTTCATTATGGTATTATCACATTTCAGAGGTATATGATTTAGAAAAATATTATAATCTTCTAACTATTGTTTCATCCAAAGAATTTGAGCACAACAGTTTCCAGCTGCTATGTATTCAGCCTCTATAGTTGGCAAAGCCACACAAGCTTGTTTCTTAGAGTGCCAAGAAACTAATGAACTACCTAAGAGGTGACAAGTTCCACTAGTACTTTTTCTATCTACTTTACAACCACTATAATCAGCTTCTGAATAGCCTATCAAACTAGGTGATGCTCCTGAAGGGTACCAAAGTCCAAACCATGCAGTTCCTTTTAAATATTTTAAGATTCTTTTCACATCAGTAAGATGTGATTCTTTTGGATTGGCTTGAAAACGAGCACACACACATACAAATTGCATAATATCAGGTCTACTTGTAGTAAGATATAACAAAGAACCTATCATGCCTCTAAACATAGTCTGATTTACCTCTATTCTTGATTCATCTTTGTCTAAATAGCAAGAGGTACTTATAGGAGTACTTACTTCCTTAGCAGTATCCATTCCAAATTTCTTAAGTACTTCTTTACAATACTTAGATTGAGAGAGGAAGGTTCCATTTTCCATTTGCTTAATTAGTAGACCCAAAAAGAATGTCAATTCTCCCATCATTGACATTTCAAATTATCCCTGCATTATACTTGCAAAGCCCTTACATAGAGAATTATAAATAGATCCAAATATGATATCATCTACATTATTTTAACTATTAAAATATGTTCACCTACTCTTTTAATAAATAGGGTTAAATCAATTTTTCCCTTTTAAAAATTATTCTCTAACAAAAATGTGCTTAATCGTTCATACCAAGATCTAGGTGCTTGTTTTAATCCATACAATGCTTTATTCAATTTATAAATATGATTAGAAAGCTTATAATCTTCAAAGCCAGGTGGTTGTTCAACATACACATTTTCTTTAATAAATCCATTTAAGAAGGCACTTTTAACATCCATCTAATACAATTTAAATTTCATGAGAGAAGCATAAGCAAGAAGGAAACGTATAGCTTCTAACCTGGCAATTGGAGCATAAGTCTCATCATAAATCTATACCTTCTTTTTTGTATCCCTTTGCTACAAGTTTGGCTTTGTTATTAGTGGTGTTTCCATCTTCATCCAGCTTGTTTTTGAACACCCACTTTGTTCCTATGACTTGGTGTGAATCATCCCTAGGAATGAGTTCCCAAACTTCATTCCTTTTAAATTGATTCAGCTCTTCTTGCATTGCAATACACCATTGATCATATTGAAGAGCTTCTTCTACACTTTTGGGTTCTATCTGTGAAACAAAAGCAACAATCATACAAAAATTGGACATATTTCTAGTTACTACTCCCTTTCATATATCTCCAATGACATTTTCCAAAGACAATCCTCTAGGTGATTTCCAACTTTTTCCAAGATCTTCAGGTTCAGCCAGTGGATTCTCATTTAAGTACATCTCATCAAGAGCTTCTTTAAGATATTCTTCATCACCTGCATTTTTTTATTTGACTCAAGAGGATTCTTCTCAAGGTCTACAATTTCATCAAAAAACAACATGCATGGATTCTTCTACATTTAAGGTTCTTCTATTAAAAACTCTATAGGATTTATTTGTCAATGAATATCCTAAGAAAATAGCTTCATCTGCTTTAGAGTCAAATTTACCCAAATTTTCTTTTCCATTGTTTAAGAGAACACATTTGCATCCAAATATTTTTAAATGTGTTACATTAGGCTTTCTTCCCTTAAACAATTCATAGGGGGTCATTTTCAAGATTGGTCTAATGAGCATCCTATTTAGTACATAACAAGCTGTGCTTACAGCATCAGCACAGAAATATTTAGGCACTTTATATTCATTCAACATTGTGTGAGCTAGTTCCTCTAAGGATCTATTTTTTCTTTCTACAACTCCATTTTGTTGAGGAGTACTAGGTGTAGAAAAATTATGCATAATTCTATTTTCTTAATAAAATTTTTTTCAAACAATTCATTTTGAAATTCCCCACCATGATCACTTCTAAAAACTTTAATTTTGAAATCTTTTTCATTTTGAATCACTGATGCAAATTTCTTAAAAGCTTTAAAGGCCTCACTTTTTAGTGTGAAAAAGAAAGTCCAAGTATATCTTGAGTAGTCATCAACAATAACAAGAGCATAGTAATTTACGCCAAAGCTTTTTGTCCTTGAAGGACCAAACAAATCCATATGAAAAAGTTCTAAAGGCTTTGATGGAGAATCACATTTTTTGAATGCAATGATGATTTTACTTGTTTTCCTTTTTGACGTGCAACACATAGTTTATCTTTTTCAAACTTTATTTTTGGCAATCCAATTACTAATTCTTTAGAAATTAGTTTGTTTAACTGTTGCATATGAATATGAGCAGCTCATTTATGCCACAACCATGGATTTTCTTCTTTAACAACCAAACAAGTTATATCACTAGATGATGCATTATCAAGATAAATCAAGTAGATGTTATTGTGTCTCATACCTTTCCAGGCGACTTTCTTAGAGTCCTTTTGCTGAATAGTGCAGTAGTCACTCTCAAATATGACTTTGAGTCCGTTATCACATAATTGGCTTATGCTGAGAAGATTATGCTTTAGTCCTTCCATAAATAGTACATCTTTGATCTCCAATGTATTTCCTCCACCAACATCACCCGTTCAAGTATTTTTCCCTTATTGTTATCCCCATATGTAAAAAATCCTTGTTCATTTCTTTTAAAGTTCTTAAACTTCCTTTTGTCTCCAATCATGTGCCTTGAACAACCACTGTCAAGATACCACATTGATTTCCTAGATTTAGAAGTCATCTGCAAAATAAGGAAACAATTCATTTAAGTCCCCAATAACTTGTTTGGGTCCTTGGCGTTAGAAGAAAAATATCTACATATGAACAGGCACCCAATGATACTTCCCATTTGGAACACCAAAATGTTTAATAATGTATTTATTTGAAGTATGACCCTTTTTCATCCAATAAAAAAATGTAGCAGTACATGCATATGCATTCATAGTATAAGAAGTTCCTTTTTCTACCCAAACCCTACGAGTTCTTTTAGTTTTATTTTTCTTATTATGATTATGAGCATGCTTGGTCTTATTTGGATTTTTCTTAAGATCAAATTTTTCAGAATTTTTATTTTCCAAAGCATCTTCAAGATGTTTCTCCAAAATACATATATCAAACATGTAACTTTAACAGGAAGCACATTCAACAGTTTCTTTTTCTTTATTTTCTAATATTGAGATTTTATTTTTCAAAATTTCTTCTTCTTCAACAGATTTTTCAAATTTACTTTGCAAATCTTTAAAATCAAATTTTAATTTTCTATGAGCAGTATCCAATTTACTAGATTTAACAAGTAATTGTTGAAATGCATCATAAAGATCATCATAGTCATTTTCATTACAATTGGAACTTACCTCACTGTCAGAATCATCATGATTAGCCATCAAATAGAGATTTGCTTCTTCATTATCAGAATCACTAGAATTTGATGTGCTTGGGGCATTATCTTCCCATGCTATGTATGCCTTCTGCTTAAAGAATTTTTTGCCCTTCTTTTCTTCACTTTTCTTTGAATTTGGACAATCAGCTTTGACATGTCCAGTTTCTCCACATCCATAGCATTTGAAGTTAGAGGATGATCCTTGATTTTCCTTTTTGTTGCTCTTGAATTCATTCTTACCTTTGGCCTTCATGAATTTTGTAAACTTTTTAATCATGAGACTAAGGTTCTCATCGTCATCAGAATCTTCTTCTTCTTTTGCTTTTTGCCTTTGACAACTTCAGTTTTGAATGCTATATTCTTCTTTCTTCCAATATCTTCTTCTTCATTTAATCTACCCAATTCAAGCTCATGCTCTCTTAGTTTTCCAAATAGAGTCGCCATCGTGATCGTTGCAAGATTTTGTGACTCTGTGATGGCCATCACCTTTGGCTGCCAAGTCCTGTTCAAGGATTTCAGAATTTTCATATTCAATTCATCAGTGTCAAAAGTTTTACCTAGACCTGTGAAATGATTGACGATGTATGTGAATCGTTTCTGCACATCGTGGATGGTTTCTCCTTGTTGCATCTGAAACATTTCGCATTCTTGGATTAAAGAGTTCTAACGTGCCTCTTTATGTCATCTGTTCCTTAAATAAATCTACTTTACTCTCACCTACATCTCCTTGGCATTTACATCCACACACTAACTTAATAAAATTGTTTCGCTACACCTAAATAAATTCATGCAACCTGTGCCAATCACCGTAGCTTCAGTCCCTACTCCACACGTAATAACTAATATCAAAGCTAAAACAAATTCACCTATAAATTTGTATTGCTACAATTCCCTCTGACACAAACACAACAACATAATCACAAAAGTACAATATTGTTAGCTTTTATATATAAAACTTAAATCGTAGTATGCTATAATTTTCTCTGACAAAAAACCACAACATAATCACCAAAGAAAAATATTTTAAACTTAAATTGCACGCTAAACTTCAAAAAAAAAAAAAAATATATATATATATATATATATATATATATATATATATATATATATATATATATATATATCATAACTTTCTACGAATTTTCTAAATCAAATCTATATAAAACCTTATTATTTACAAACAACATAGTATCATAAAGATTCATCACACCACAATATCTTAGCTACAAGCCAAAATCTTTTTATTTATATGTATTATAATATAATGATACCAAATCCAAACTTATATTTAAAAATGATAAAACCAATAAGGATTCTCCAACTATCCAAAAACAAACAATGTATATATTATATATATTTGACAAACCAACATCTACATATACAAGAAATCTAACAATCATGAAGTGTCAACCCACCTAGCTTTAATCACACTAAAATATCCACATTTTTAAGTTATGCTAATAACGTAAGAATTTCCAGTATGATGATGCATTCGTACACACGAATTTCTAAAACAATACCTATAGAATCTAGAATTCTTCTAAAATCTCAGAGACAAAAATATTTGTATTATCTTTAAATAACTGCAACAACAAATTAACATTAGCAGATAAAACATCAAGCCCATGCGAATTTGTAAAACAATACCTATAGAATCCAGAATGCTTCTTGTTGGTATCGCGCAGCAGAATATTTTAGCATTTGGACAAAAACCAAGAGGGGGTGCATTGATTTTAAGTAAGAAACTTAATACTTTAAAATTTTTCCGAAATTTTACCGATTAAGTTAAATATCAATTCCTTTAAAAGCAATAGTAGATAAAATAAAGAGATAGAGAAAAGGAAATGACACATATATTTATACTGGTTCAGATCAAAAGATCCTACGTCGAGTTGTTAATCTTTTCAAATAAAGAGATTAACTCAATCACTAACAAATATCAGATTACAATCAGATAACAAAAGATTAAGGAAAGAAAACACCTCTCTTGAACACACAAGAGATGAACACCTTTCTCTAAATCACACAGAGAACCTTGACCTTAGCTTTTCTAGCAACAACAGTAGCACTCAATCTCCTAGAAAACCTCTTAGGAAACGTTATTGCTCTACCCACACAAGGTTTTTCAAAGCTTCTTTTGAGAACACTCAGAGAACTCTCTTTGCAGTCACATCACTAGCACTATAGCTTCTCAAAAAGGTAAGTTCGAAGTAACTTTGATGTTCCGTAAATAGCGGTTCCAAAAATAAGGTCAGAAACTGAATAGTCACGTTCAAACTAACAGGGATAATCGATTATTATCACTAGTGATAATCGATTATTCTAGTGTATATTTTGAAAATAAAACTTTGAGCAGATAATCGATTATCAGAGGTGATAATCGATTATTCTAGTGCTTTTCTGAAAAATTGGACTCAACTCAGGATAATCGATTATCCTAAGTGATAATCGATTATCACATTGGTTTTCGAGAAATACCAGAATTTTAATTTTGTTGTTGATTCTAAACTATTCTAAGTGCAATTTACAAGATAACTTTAAACATAACAACACATGTTCTTCATATTGACTTCCAGATGGCTTTTTGGCTTCTTTTATCATTTGACTTGTCTTTTGCTTTTGCCAAAACTTCTAAAATCTCAGAGACAAAAATATTTGTATTATCTTTAATCAACTATAGCAACAAATTAACATTAGTAGATAAAACATCAAGCCCCCAAATTGCGATAAAGGTATTTCATATAACCTGGAACTAAGCAACATTCAAACGTGAAATTAAAGTTGCAGTTACGAGAGAAAAGAGAATTGATTGAAATGTCTGCACGTAAATTGATCCATGACAATATATATCTCATGGCTAAACAAACAAGAAAACCACAAAAAAACAATAGTTAACTCCCCTTACTTGGTTTCCTAGATTCAAACAATATATTCTTTCTCGCTCCCAAAGCTCCCCTCCTTGCCTCCACTCTAACTCCCTCTCTAGATTACAGATTCTTAGCACTCAACATGCCACACGCTATGACTCTTTCGTTTCCTCACTTACTCTTCTCTCTCACACACAAATTCAGCCCAAAATAAATAATACAAATAATAAAAACGAAATTAACTTAAATTCAATGTTTAATTGCCATTACTTTTGATTACTATAGTTTCTAGATTTTTCCACCACTTAGCAAAAATATAAAAATATAAAGGGCCAACTTACTCTAGACAAGATTCAAACGCACATCCTTCTAACCCATCAACATATGCATACCAACAAACTATCACATTATTCATGTTAATTCACACATTCATACAAACTTAAACCATGCTTCCGCATTCACAATATTTTGGTAAAATGAAACACAATTAAAAGATCACACTAATAGCACACACAAGACTCGAACCCAAATCCTCTCATAATAGCCAAGCACTTTCAACTATTTAAGTTAATACTATTCTCTACCTAGGACTTGTCAATAAATTCTCTTAAGGGAATTCCAACCCACAATTATTTGTAATTTATTTATTATTCTTTATTCCAATTTACCGAGTCTTACATTTCACCTTTGTCACTTACCTTTTGTCAACACCCAATTTTGTCTGGGTGAATAAATTTATTTTCAAAAAATTAAAAAAAAAAGAAATAAAAAATGTTCTTAGTTAATGGTAAAAGGTGAAATAATTTTCTTCAAAAGATTTTCAAACTTTAATTTTAGAAAAAAAAAAGAAAAAAAAAGGAGATGGAAAAAAGAAAAAAAAGGGAAAAAAGAAGGAAGAACCCAATTTGTTTTTAATTATCACATACTTTTTCATAAGCCCAATAGTCGAACGTACCCTTTGTTCCTCATAACGAAATTAGTGATATGATTATAATAAATAGAAGTAATATCTCTTTCAAATGGTAAGAATGAATACTACTAATTGAGATTTGGTTTTGCGCTCTTATTTGTTAATGGTTAGAATCAATATTACTGATCTTGATTGATTTTGTGCTCTGATTTGCTATGATTTGATCCCCATAATGTGATGTTATCATGACCAATTCCTTCCTTATATTGTTCATTATAATTAAGGCTGAGATTGCATTGATATTGCAAGGCGTGAGTATAAATAGGCACTCTGTCAAAAAAGAAAAAAATTTTCTATATACTTCTCTAATTCTTTCCAATCACCACTCCCACACACACCTCATTTTTTTATCTCTCTTTCAACAAAAAAAAAAACA
>Ga0209589_1013161_pt1 | contig 10934 bp, 7 predicted proteins | sample CowpeawhiteBW_FD_187525 | JGI IMG/M metagenome (GOLD analysis project Ga0209589, IMG submission 187525) | Root nodule microbial communities of legume samples collected from California USA - Cow pea white BW (SPAdes) (version 2) | ecosystem: Host-associated > Plants > Roots > Nodule | place: USA...
TGATCAAATTATATGTTTGTTTGTATGGAATGATTCAGTCTTGTGTTTAATCTTGAAAATGTTAGATATTTTAATTTCTGCAATATTGACTCTTCTTGATTAAGAAGAATCAATTAAGGGTTAGTTAAGCTTGTCAGGAACAACTCCAGAAGCAAAACTAAAAGAGAAGATTTGAGCATTTAAACATGATTAACTGCTCTGAACATACCAAGGTGTATGTTGTATGTTTCATTGATCGTAAACTCGCACAGTTCTTAAAGTGCATCTTTTATCTCCAAACTTTGGTCTCAATTATGCCTTTTCATTTTGTTTTTTGCCCAATAGATGTTTGATATAAGAGTCTTGTTCGTGCAGCGCAAGGCGAGGGAAAGAACAACCCACATGGCGAGTGTTTTCTTTGAAGGAATTACACTCTGCTACGAATAATTTCAACTATGACAACAAGCTTGGAGAGGGAAGCTTTGGCAGTGTGTACTGGGGCCAACTTTGGGATGGATCACAAGTAAGACTATGCTTTAAATTTTATTTATTTGCTTATTGTTGTTATTGTCACTGATCTAAATAATATGATCAGAAGTTTCAGGGGTTAATGCTACAAAAAACCTCTGTTCAAAAACCTAGATAATTGAAGCTATATGCCGATGGCAAGTAAATACCATGGATGTATAAGTATAACCGCTTTATTGTTTATAAAAACTTGCCATTTCAGATTGCGGTGAAAAGATTGAAAGTTTGGAGCAACAGAGCTGAGACAGAATTCACAGTTGAACTTGAAACCTTGGCAAGAATACGAGACAAGAATCTTCTAAGTCTTCGTGGCTACTGTGCTGAAGGACAGGAACGGTTAATTGTGTATGAATATATGCAAAATCTGAGTCTCTACTCTCATCTTCACGGACATCATTCATTCGAATGCTCTCTGGATTGGAATCGCCGGATGAATATCGCAATTGGTTCTGCTGAAGGAATTGTGTGAGTACTAACCTGAATTTTCTTATGAACTTCTTCTGCTATAGTTTATTATCCATAAAGGTTACTACTTTCAGGTACCTTCACCACCAAGCAAGACCACATATCATTCACAGGGATATTAAATCAAGCAATGTGTTGCTGGATTCTGATTTCAAGGCCAGGGTTGCTGATTTTGGGTTTGCCAAGCTGATCCCTGATGGAGCAACACATGTGACTACAAGAGTTAAGGGAACTCTTGGCTACCTTGCACCAGAATATGCTATGTTAGGTAAAGCAAATGAGAGTTGTGATGTCTACAGTTTTGGTGTTCTTCTTCTAGAACTCGCTAGTGGCAGAAGACCAACCGAAAAGCTTAGTTCCACGGTGAGGCGATCGATAGTTGATTGGGCATTGCCATTGGTTTGTGAGAAGAAATTTAGTGAAATTGCCGATCCAAGACTAAATGGTAACTATGTGGAGGGAGAGCTTAAAAGAGTTGTTTTAGTTGCTCTTATGTGTGCTCAGGATCTACCTGAGAAGAGACCAACCATGCTTGATGTGGTGGAGCTACTCAAGGGAGAGTCTAGGGATAAATTTTCTCATATAGAGAACAGTGAAATGTTCAGAAACCCTCTAGCTGCAGAAACCAATAATGGAACATCATTGGCTGATGATAGATTAGACTATATCTCAGAAGAAAAAGAATTAGAACGTCCACTGAGAGAGAATGCTGAAGTATGAGCTTCAGGGATTAAATATAAGCTGTGAAGGCTTTTGTGTTTGGTGCATGAGTGTGGTTGTATGAGTGCTTGGGGTTTATCAGTTTGTGTAGTGTTTATCCTTGTTTCTATGCAATATTGCTTTCTATATTTTTGTAAACTATGCCCTATTAGAATTTGTGAATTTTTTGTTGTAAAAGCTTCAGCTTCACTCTCCTCACAAGTGTGATGAGTGACAAAATATTGACAATTATAAAAGAAGTGTTTGACAAAATGCATACAAAAACACAATGCAGTGTCTTTCAAGATTACAAGCAAATTGTTCCAAACATTATGCTTATTACACTGTAATACGACCAACAAAAACAACCATCTATTTCATCCACATGCATTTTCAATCATCTATTTTAATACTATATATATATATATATATATATATATATATATATATATATATTATAAATATATTTTTATGAACTAAATTACCAAATTTTAAAAATTAATTATATTTACGATATATTTTAATAAAACAATTAACTATTTAAAGAAACTAGAGCTTTAATATAAATGAAAAACCAAAAACCCCATCAGTCGGTGGTAAGTTTAAATGCACCCACCCAGCTCGTTCCTGGTACTTTCCAAACCAATCTCTTCTCGCTCTTGGATTTGCCTCGCAATTACTCAATTCAATTTTTTCTCTCTCTTTATATATGTGTGTGTTTTTGCGCCCTAATCAGCAGAGACGTACGCTACATTCTTTCACTTGGTAAATGGAGAGTGCAATTAGAATAATCAACACGGCGATTGAAAGTAGTAGTGATTCAATTTCGGAAAAAGAAGAATGCCTCGTCCGTGGATTTGGTTCAGCGGTGGACAGTGCCGTAAGGAGTAGCACTGCGCCAAATTCAGAAGTATCCTCCGTCCATGGATTCGGTCGCGCAGTGGAGAATGGCATCAAGAGTTCCACTTCATCAAATTTGGAAGCACCGGAGAGTGCTGATAGTTTTGGTTGGACGGTGGAGAATGCAACGCGGAGTAGGGTTGCGCCAAATCCACCTCCTCTCTACGGTTACTCTTCGACAGTGGATCATGCCATTAGCAGCGACGTTGGTGTCGAAGCTGAAACTGAAGAGTCGCCCAGCGGCACCTTCTACGAAGGCTTCACGGAGTATGTATTCTCTTTCCTCAGTTTCTTACTGAATAAGTTTAAAACAATTGAATTCATTGATTACGGATCGAAAAATATAATGATATTTTTATTATTAAATTTTGAGAATTATATTTTATAATATAATATAATTTGTTATTTTTTAAGTGATTTTTAAATATTAAAAATAAAAAAATTAAAAAAAAATTAAAAGAGTTATAAAAAAATTGTCTAATTAAAAAATAATTTTCTTATAACAAAATATCTACTACCGATCAATTTATGCCTAAAATAATAATAAAAAGAATTATTTTGTCTCTATTTTTTTTTAAGAAAAGGTAATTGTGAAAAGGTAAAAATAAAATAGAAACTTTTTTTTTCTATTTTTACTTTTTTCAATTACCTGTAAAAATTAGTAATAAATAGTTACTCTATTTATTAATTTATAGTAATGATGGAAAAAATTATACAGAAACTACCCTTATTGCCAAATTTGTGAGAAAATATTACATACAAAAGGATTCTCTTGGATAGAGAAAATATTATTTGAAAGACGAGAAGGACAAAACTCATGAAGCAACTGAGTATTATTTGTATGTAATTTCACAAAAACTTAGTGGATAAGTAATATAAGCTATTTTTCATTAATTATTAACATGCTTGTAACTATTTATTTAAAAAACGTAATAAAATATATATTACATAAAAGTAAATCTCATAAAACCAAGTCAAAGTCTTCTTATTAACTTTTATTTGTCTTTAACTAACTGCCCCCTCTCCACCCATAATAATTAAACAATTTAAGTGTTTTTCACCTATATTGAGTAATAAGATATAAATGCTATTATGTTTTTTTAGCATATTTGATTAGTAAGATAGAGGAATCTGCATTGTATAAATCAAATCCCAAAAAAAAAAAATGCATATATTGGGATACATTAGGTTCTAATTAGAAAGATTGGCAAACCAAAACAAAGTTCTTGTATAAAACTAAGTATATGTCTGAGTAAAACATATGCTCTCTTATATTATACTTTAAGTTGGATACCAAAATTACAAATAATAATAATAAAAAGGGTCCAATTATATAAATAACCAATCCTAATTCAATTAATTAATTTTTGATTAACTACACTAATACAAGTCTCTCCTCGATAAATATTGATATTTCAGTGATTTTTAAGCCTTTTCTTCGTAAGTATCCTTCTGTAGAAGTTTTTCTTTTGTTTGTTTTTATGAATCACTCTTGTATCATTTTGTAGGAAGTAAGATTAAACATTGGATCGTTTTTTTTAACTCAAATTTGAAGTCGAATTGTTGTAATTAATTATTCTAATTATTATTTTAACGTAAAAAAAGCTCATTTCCCTCTCGCCTACTTTTAAATATAAGATAAAAAATTAGTTAAATATTCAGAACGCAGTGATCTTTAAAAAAATGATGAAAATTGAAGTTTTAAATTTTAAAGAGTGAAAATATTGTGTTTTTGGATAAATTTCAATATTTTTAACGGGTAAACTTTAGGTAAATAGGATTTTAAAATATTTTAATTAAATTAATTCATGAAATTTTGAATAAAAACATCAAGAATTTGAAATTAATGTAAAAAAATTTACAATTTTATTAAATTAACCGATTATTTTTAAGGAAATTTATAATTTTGATTGAAGTAATATTTAATTATTAATATAATAATTGAATAAAAAATTCATTTAAGCTTAATTTTAATGTTTTATTTAATGTTTAATCAGCAATTTCGTTCCTATATTTATGGTTATGACGTTCGTCTGTTCTTATACTTTTGTTCCAAATATTTATTAAATAGAATCAATTTGACTCTTTCTATCAGGTAGACACAAATTTCTTTTGCGAGTGTCTGTGTCAAAATCTTGGACATCTACCTTCAAACTTTTTTTTTTTTTCACTCCCTCCACCTTCTTCTACCTCCCACTACCTTCCTCCATCTCCCAATACATCTAAGTTCCCGCAAAACCAAAACTTGAACACTGAAACAAAGTTATTTATGAAACATTCCAAGCAAGTTATTCCCAAAATGAGGATATTTTGGGATGTTAGGGTTCTGAATTGTGCAAAGGTGAAAGATGAATTTGAGCTAGATTTTCTATGTGAGGACCAATATTTTGACAACACCATCTTAACGTCAAATTACTAATTACTAACTAAGTAAAAAATATATAAGACCAAAGTGAATCATAAATTTAAATATAGATATCAAATTACTAATTAAGGCTTTATTTAACAAGATAAAATTAAGACTATTTTGATAGGAAAAAGCAAGACTAGCCATCTCCAAGATGAACCTCTAACTACATATGATCTTGCATTTAGAACATGGCATGGTTATAGAGTTCAATGATTTGGGAGATTAATGATACCTGCATGTTTCTCAATTCAACTAAAGCAATATGGATTGCAATAGAGAAAACATATTCCAAGGTGAAGGATGCTACACAAATCTATGATGTGAAGGTGAAAACCATGGCTGCAAAACAAGGCTTAAACCAAGAATATGTCTAAATTCAAATCTTAGGCAAGGAGAAGGTTTGAGGACTTAATGAAGTCATGACAATTATTCAGAGTTTTGCTTTTATGATAATTTATTTTATATATTCAACGAGCCACGTGATACAAAAGTGAGCAATGGCTCAAGGATACGTGAGCTATTATGGCTAAAGTTTATACTAGAAGACTAGAAGATAAAATGAGTTGAATCTATGAACTTATATTGTGACAACAAATCAACAATTAGCATAGCTCGTAATCCAATATAACATGATAGAACCAAACATAAGTGAATAGACATTTTATTAGAGAGAAGCTTGAGAATAGCTTAATTTTCACACCATATATATGTTCCTTTCTCGAGGGACTACAATGCATAAATCTTGTTTAACTGTTTTTCTTGCTTTGTTGATTGTTGTTTGATCAAATTAGATATTTGTTTGTATGATATGATAGTTTAATTTTGAAGAAAATAAAGAATGTCAGATATTTTTAATTCTGTAATCTCGACTCTTCTCGAGTAAGAAGGGTTAGTTAAGTTTGTTTCGTACACCTCTAGAGGCAAAATTAAGAGAGAAGATTGGAGCATTTAAGCATCTTTAATTATGTTTCATTGATCCTATACTTGCACAATTCTTAAAGTGAATATTTTATCTTCGAAATTTGGTCTCAATTACGCCTTTCCAATTTATTTTTTAACCAATAGATGTTTGATATTACAGTCTTATTCATGCAGCGCAAGGCGAGGGAAAGAACAACCCACATTGCGAGTGTTTTCTTTGGAGGAATTAAAATCTGCTACGAAGAATTTCAAACATGGCAACATTCTTGGAGAAGGAGGCTTTGGCAGTGTGTACTGGGGCCAACTATCGGATGGATCGCAAGTATGAGTATGCTTTAAATTTTATTTATTTACTTATAGTTACTATTGTTGTATCAAATCTGCTGCATTTGCGCCTTCTATGGTTGTTCTTGCTCATTTTAGCCACAAATGGGGTGACGATCTAGTGTTTGAGTGTATGTGTGAATGTAAGTCTCTCATTTTCCATTTTATATTTAGTTTAGATTTCTATGATTTTGTTTTATCTAGTGACGTTATTTCTAGAAAATATGATCAAAAGTTTCAGGGGTTAATGCTGCAAAAAACTCTGTTCAAAACCTTTTCTCTAGCCCTTGAGAATGAAGCTACTGTTGATGACAAGCAAATACCATGGATATATAGCCACTTTGTTTAAAAAAATCTTGCCATTTCAGATTGCCGTTAAAAGATTGAATGTTCGGAGCAACATAACTGAGACATTTACGGTTGAACTTGAAATCTTGGCAAGAGTACGACACAAGAATCTTCTCAGTCTTCGTGGTTACTGTGCCGAAGGACAGGAACGGTTAATTGTGTATGAATATATGCAAAATCTGTGTCTCCACTCTAGTCTTCATGGACATTCATTGAAATGCCCTCTGGATTGGAATCATCGGATGAATATCGCAATTGGTTCAGCTGAAGGAATTGCGTAAGTACTAACCTTACTTTTCTTATGAACTTCTTCCACTAAAGTTTATTATCCATAAATGTTATTACTTTCAGGTACCTTCACCATCAAGCAACACCACATATCATCCACAGGGATATTAAATCAAGTAATGTGTTGCTGGATTCTGATTTCAGACCCAGGGTTGCTGATTTTGGGTTTGCTAAGTTGATCCCTGATGGAGCAACACATGTGACTACAAAAGTTATGGGAACTCGTGGCTATCTTGCACCAGAATATGCCATGTTAGGTCAAGCAAAAGCGAGTTGTGATGTCTACAGTTTTGGTGTTCTCCTTCTGGAACTCGTGAGTGGCAGAGGACCAATCAAAATGCTTAGTTTCGCAGTGAGGAGATCGATAGTTGATTGGGCATTGCCATTGGTTTGTGAGAAGAAATTTAGTGAAATTGCTGATCCAAGACTAAATGGTAACTATGTGGAGGAAGAGCTTAAAAGAGTTGTTTTAATTGCACTTATTTCTGCTCAGGATCTACCTGAGAAGAGACCAACCATGCTTGATGTGGTAGAGCTACTCAAGGGAGAGTCTAAGGATAAATTTTCTCACATAGAGAACAGTGAAATGTTCAGAAAAACTCTAGCTGCTGATGGAACTTCAGTTGCTGAAGATAGTTTAGACTACATCTCAGAAGAAAAAAAATTAGAACGCCCGTTGAGAAAGAATGCTTCGTGTTTTTTTTGTTCTTGCTGCAATTTTCAAGTCAATACTCGGAGCCGTTTCTTAGATTGGCTTGGGTATGTTTGCTTCATGTGTAATTGATAACGTTGTTGTTTTCTACTTTTTTTGATGTTAAGTTTTGTGAATAAAATCAACTCCTACGTAACTCTTATCTTGTTTAATCTTTAGTTCATGTTGTTTTTGCATTGTTTCGTATTTTAGTTGTTTTATACTTTTTTACTTCTAATATCTATTATGAGTGTGTGAAATAAGATAATAGGAAGGAATTATGGTGGAGAAAAACAAGTTAAAACTCAAAGAAGCATGATTGGACATGAAAGATTGACTTTTACATAAATAATCATGTCGAGGGACACCGAGATCAAGTCCAGCACTACAAACATGGAGAAAGGACTCACTTATATGTATATACTGCTTTGGACCACCCTTGGAAGGCCAAAAAATAACCATTGGGCGCCAGGGTCACTCGTTGAGCGAGCTGGTTGCTCGTTGGACGAAAATGACATACCAGAACTACAGTATTCGAATGCTGAGCAAAAATATGGTTAAAGAGTTATATATCTAAAAGTAATTTGATAGAACTTTTAGGAATCAACCAACTACTTTTACTCTAGTTGGTAAATGATGTTCAACATGAAGATGATCATCATAGAAATGGCATTGGATTTAGCTTATGATCAAAGTAAGGACTAGTTTCTTTTTCAACACTTGCTAGAGAGCTATTCAAGAATACAATCATATAAACACAATCTACGATAGGATACAAATCATCCTTTATTTTCTTCTTTGTAATGATATAATACATGTGACTCGTTCACGATATTTTTTTCAATATTAATGCTTTATGTAAAGTGAAAGAATCGATCAAGAAAAAAAAAAGAAAAAATAATAAAAAGTAAAGAATAAAGTTAATTGGATAAAAATATAAAAATATTTATTTATTATCAATACCTTTATTTATTATATTAATATTATTGTTTTAAAAAACTAAATATTAATTATATAATCATCAAATATTAATGAAATCATGATTTATATAACTTTCTATATATTTTTGTGAATGTTTTACGATAAATTTAATATGCGTAATTTTCCTTTTCTTTCCAAAACTTTTTTTCATGGGTGATGATAAACAAACAGTCCAAAGTTTAAAATAATTTAAAATGAATCTCCTATAAGAATAAAAGTAACATTTTTTTATTAAATGTAATAGGGGTAGAAAAATCAAGAGATGTTCATGAAATTTTTTTATTGTTTTTCTTTTAAAGTTTTCATCTCAAGAAATCAACAAGACCCAACGTACATATGTTCTAATATATTTATTGGTGTCTAATAACAGTGGTGGGCTAACATAATACATTTAAACTTTATATATGTTTAAAAAATTAATATGAAACTTTTTTCATACATATGTAGTTTTTCAATTTTAAAATATTTTTATAATTTAACATTGCTTAATATCGTGTTTTAAAATATATGAACAACTAGGATCTCTTTGATTTTCATCTTTGTTTTTATTTTTTTTAAAAGTGAATTTGTTCTTTTATGTTTTATCATTATAGCTATTTTTGTTAAACATTTAAGAATAAAGAATAATTTATCAACTCTAACAAAAAATTTAGAGATATAATAACTAAAAAATTTAAGATAATAAATCACACTTGAAAAAGTTATAAAAAACATATAATATATAATTTTTTTTTCTAGATTCATAAAAAAATATACAAAAAATTTAAATGAAAAATATTAATTATTAAATTAATATTTCAATATTAAGTGAGATAAAAAGAGTTGTCTTTTTTATCTTCAATGATGGATGAGAGAATTGAGAACTGAAAAAAAATCAAATGATAATAAAATAAAACATTAAAATATCTCAATTTAACTATTCTTTATTTATTTAATTTTATATTTCATTATTTATTAATATTAAATGACATATTTTATTAAAAAAATAAATAAATAAAACTACTTAATTTAGTTTCCAATATAGTATGTACTACATATAAATAAATAAAAAATACATAAAAATTTGGAGATTATGACTCCTTGGCCATTACTAAGATCCGCCTAATATGAATATGATGATAGATACATGGATTTAGTTAAAGAATTCAATGAATTAGTAATTATAACAAGTTATTTAAAATATTTATATAAAGTATTAAAAGCTAGAATTTTATTTGAATGGAAAAACTCAATATTTTATCTTTTCAAGATATGAAATTACTTTTAACTTTTATATGTGTATAGAATATTAGAAAAACATCAAAATACTTTTTAAAGAAGTTACAACGTTCATTTTTTTTTTCAGAAAAGGAAATCGAAGCCACTAAGGTAAACCTTTAATATTCATAAAATAACAACAATACGAACTGTTAGATAGATAGTAAAAATTTAAAAAATAACACTGATGCTCCTAACAAGATCTGTGATAATAATTAAAAAATAATATAAATAATTAGTCCAAAACAATCTTACATTATAAGCCCATTTTACATTTTAACTTGATTTAAAAGGGGTGGTGATTAAAAATAGGGTTAAAAATGTTGTTGTCTTTAACTTTCAGTGAATTTTGGAATTAGTCTATTTTAAAATTTTTAATCAATTTAATTCTTCATCTTTTGAAATACGTTGATTTAGTCTTTTTAATTAAATTTTGTTAGGTTTATTTAATGTTTAGTATGCATCTCATAAGAATTGTATTTGAGTTGTTTATATTGTTTGACACAATTTTGTTCTAATGTTAAGTCAAATACTATTATGAAACGTGCTTGAAATGTCAAATAAACTTAATAAAATTTGATTAGAAAGACTAAATTCAAGTATTTTAAAAAATGTAAGACTAAATTGATCCAAAATTTTGAAATGAACTAATTTCAAAATTCATCGAAAAGTTAAGGGAAAAAAACATATATAACCCTTAAAAATATAATCCTAAATAACATTCATATAAATTTAAATCATATATATTAATGAAATAGTATTATCTTTAAATTTTTTAAGTTAGAATACATTTAGATTGCATACAAATAATGAGCAAATATATATATATATATATATATATATATATATATATATATATATATATATATATATATATCTATAACTATATATAAAGGGGATTTCCTCTTTTGTGTCCACATTTCATAATTCCAATTTTACCCTTTACAATTTAATTATTTATTAAATTTTTAAAAATTAACGGTTAATTTTACAAGTTTTTATAAAACTATTTATTTATCTCATTTTTCTTTTTTCTCATACTATTCATCAACAATTATTTTTTTCATATTTTCTCCATACATTTCACTTTAATTTTTATAAATATACTTTTATTTTGTTCATTAACTTAATAACATTACAATA
>Ga0209589_1013165_pt1 | contig 10929 bp, 5 predicted proteins | sample CowpeawhiteBW_FD_187525 | JGI IMG/M metagenome (GOLD analysis project Ga0209589, IMG submission 187525) | Root nodule microbial communities of legume samples collected from California USA - Cow pea white BW (SPAdes) (version 2) | ecosystem: Host-associated > Plants > Roots > Nodule | place: USA...
AAAAAAATAAAACTTATTTTAAAAAAAAAAAAAAAACACTTGTTTTGAAAAAACAAACTCAACCCTATATAAAGGAAAGTGGAATACTAGAAATTAAAAAGGAGAAGTCTCATGAATCAACAGAATGAATAGATAACTCACTACACTATTGGCATCTCTCCCTCCACAAAGCAGAAGAAGTCCATCCGAGCGTGCACTTGCAGTTGCATACCTAGTCATGATTAAATGGGAATACGAAAATCACATCATGACAAGTTGCACTGAACAATAGCCAATTTCATAAATACATGGTAAGTCTACACTCCACGTAATCCATTTGCTTACATGTTTTACAGTAAGATATTTAAAGTATTGAAAAGAAAGCAATAATGATATAACTTTGTTCCAGTTGAGCTAATACTAAAGCTATTTCAAACCCTACTTGAGCTGCAGTTTAACTATAGTTTTGTACATAAAACCAACTAGAAGAGGAATGTGAACATACTTCATAATCACATTCTTCACACAACGAGTAAAGAATAAAGCAAACACAAAATAACATCACAGTCCAACTTTACAAAGTAATAATAAACAAATGGACATTACTGCTACATGTAAAGACTACTGTTAGAAGTAGGCTTAAACTCTACTTCTAACATGGTATCAGAACCATCAGCAGCTGCATCAGAAACTGCTTGCCACTGAATATTTCTGACAATTCAACTTTCATTAACTTTTGTATAAATATAGAAAATTTTCATTTAAAGAAAAGGGCAAGGTGAAAACTATGAAAATATGAACATTTAAACCAATTTAACGACAAACAAATCTACAAAACTAACATTTAAATCAATTAATATAAAAGCAAACTAGAATAGAGTGTTTGATTTAGCCACTAAACAGTTTGGCTAGAGAAGACAGTCTTCAGAACTTATTGCATGATGTCAATTACTAAAAAGTACACAAACCCTATTTCGTGTTTGTAAAATCTTAAAATCATTATGCAGATAGGGACAACAAAACATCAGTCAAAACAAGTAGAATTCACGGAAGCAGAAGCACACATGCATGGAGGTGGACCCTCTCCTTCTGGCTCTAACTTGCGCCATTCATAAGGCTTGGCAGCTGTGTCCAAGGCCCATACATCCGCCAAAGGTCTCTTTCCTGGAAAGCAAAGACCAAGAAGTGTGACACCCTTTAAATTTTCACTCACAAAACAACAAAGGCACACATTACAAAAGGAGTGGCCTTTGAATAGTTACCATCATTGCCTCCAATTGCCATTAGATACCTCTGCCCCACCAAAGCCATTACATGTCCATAACGTGGCCCAGGTCCAGGGCCCTGAACAGACACTCTACATGAAATTCAGAACCCTAGATTAGATAAATAACATTGGTCACATTAAGTCGTTAAGGGAAAAAACACAGTTTACAATCCAAACCTATGCCAGCGTGGCCATTGTTGAGTTAGATCAAGAACATGAAGGTCCTCAGCGGACAAACCAGCAGGACCAATGCCACCCTGTGTAACATGACAATATTCCCTAATGAAGCAAGCTAATCATTTAAAGAAAGGGAATAAGTTCAGAAACAATAAGGTATACTTTCCATGTTACCTGAATAACCACCATAGTTCCCACAGCAGTGGCCACATGTGCGGCCCTTGGAGTCGGAGGTTCTCCAAAGGGAGTTAACCTGCATGTATTTCCCTTATCAAGCACTGATTTAAAGCAGGTAAGTCTATAAAAACATTAAGTCTTAAAGGAGGTGAGAAAGAATGACTTGGTTAAGCTCACCTAGACCACTTATTAGTCAAGACATCATAACAGTGGACATCAGCTGTGGCACCAGCTAAACCTGAAAAGCAAATCATATACCATGATAAATTTTAAGAAAACACATTATAACACTCAATTGTTAAAGGAACAATAAATGCTATTTTATTCACATAAGAAACTCCCCTAATCCAATCAAAATGAACTTTTCTTAAAAGGGAAACATGCATAAATCTATATAAATTATTGTTTGTCTTGTACCACTCCTCTCAGGAAGAAGATATGCAGATGTAGGCAACTCCTAAATAATCAAGAATGTTGGGGTGAAATCAAGCTTTTTTTTAGCAACATTGATATGCACCACAAATAATACATATTGTTCTGAACCGTTTCCTTCTAGGATGACTAATTTTGAAATTTGAGGAACAAAGGCAATTTGGCACTTCAAATTAATAAAAGCACAATATAGGGCGTGGAAACAATAATCAATTATTAATATAGGGCGTGGAAACAAATAATACATATTTTCAAGACATCAAGGTATACTATTCACAACATATAATGAGATAATCATTCTTTCTCAAGAAAAGAACAGGATTCATTGAGCTCCTTATACCACTAAACCAAAGATGACACTTCATATGACTTATCATACATGATAACCAAAAAAATTATATGGAAAATTGAAGGAACCAATCCAAACTTATTGACAAGTTCTCAGACCTCAACCTAAGTGCTTGGCTTTGAGCATTGTTAGTGTAAAGCTAATAGTTAGTGGTCAACTATGGATGGTCAACCATAAACAGTGGTCAACCATAGTCATTATTAGTTTTAAATTCTTTGTACAGCAGCACATATTGTATCATGTAGTATAAATACAAGTTGTAGAGAAACATTCAAGTGTGAAATTCATTCAATCAATTCAATGTGTTTCTCTCCTCTTTATCTCGTTCTAGTTATTCAACATGGTATCTAGAACTTCTTCTCCATCGATCCACTCTCCTCAAATCTGCTTTCACTTAACCTAGTTCACGGTTTAATCGGTGAAATGTGTCTTTCTCTTCTAGCAGAGCTCGTGACATTCGTTGAAATGTTCGTTAATTGCAACGATGCTTTGCTAACCACCACTTCACTTGTTCGTTCTTAGTGATTGTCATTTTTAGGAATTTAATTGGTGCAGTTGTCTGGCAGTCTTGTTCGCAATTAATTTCATGGTTAATTCAAGTTGAGATTGAAGTTTTGTTTCACTCTGGCTCACACCTCTCATTAGCGGTTCATTTCGCGGCTTAACTACAGTTTGAACCTCTTTTCTCTCTGTTTCTGGCTCGCAACTTTCAACTCTCACATTTACGCCACAAATCTTTCATTTTGTTCAGTGAATTGTTTGTTCAAGTTTTATCTTCTATTTTCTCACCTCGTGCTTCTTCTACTAAAGCTATGGCTTCTACTTCTACTTCACTCAATTTTCTTACTTCCATTGCTGAGAAATTGGATGATACAAATTACCTTCACAGGAGGTAGTACGTTGAACCACTAATTAAGTCTCACAAACTGCAACGTAACGTTGTAATTCCAGTTATTCCTTCTAAGTTTCTCAGTGAACATGATAGAACACTTGATATTGTTAATCCTGAATATGAAGGTTGGGAAGTTCAGGATCAGACTTTACTTGTGTGGCTTCAATCTACACTCTCAAAGTCTATTCTATTGCGAGTGCTTGGTGCAACTCATTCTTATGAAGTTTGGGATAGAATTCATCAATGTTTTGGTCTGCAAGCTAAATCTTGTGCATGACAACTGCGTACTGCAATGCGTGCTATAAAACTGGAGTCTAAATCCATGGAAGAGTATCTTCTTAAAATTAAAGGCTACGCTGATGACCTTGTTGGTGTAGGTATGCCCTTGATCAATGAGCAGAAGTTTTGACCAAACCACTATCTTAAACTCGATTTGCTTTACTACATGGCCAACTCAATGTGAAGAATTTCTCTTCCGACAAATCTTCTCCTTGAGTTTGAGGGGGGGTTCTTAGTGTAAAGTTAACAGTTAGTGGTCAACTATGGTCAATGGTCAACCATAGTCAATCATTATTAGTTTTAAATTCTTTGTACAGTTGTACATATTGTATCATGTAGTATAAATACAAGTTGTACAGAAACATTCAAGTGTGAAATTCATTCAATAAAATTCAGTTCAATTCAATGTGTTTCTCTCCTTTTTCTCTCGTTCTAGTTATTCAACAAGCATTATAGAAGAGTTGGTTCTTGACAAGGTACAAAAGACCAAGTGGCCAAGAATTAAACCTTGCCACTTGCAATCACCACTCCCCAAAATTAAAGTAATCTATAAGTAAATTGAATTTATGCATTGTCTACAACTCAAATGTGAGATTATCTTGCTTGTAGGGTGCGTTAGATATAAAATCATCCATGGCCTCCCACCTAAGAGAGTTTATCTGTTAAGAGCAGTAGTTCTTGACAATCTTGTTTGGGTGAATGCAAATGCTATGAAGTGGAACAGAACAGACACTGAGTGTTCCCTACGACATATTTTTCGTTTACTTATTATTCTCCTCAAAAATAGGAAAACAAGTAAGATTTATGGAAAGTGTTCTAAATAATTTTTTATGACATTTCAAATGACAAACAACCATAAAACAGAAAAAAGTTGCGATGTAAATAATTCAATTCATTCCATTTAATTGCATCACACAAACTCATTTTTTCCCTAAGATGGGGAATGAAATATTTGCAAAGAAGGAGTTTCACTTAAAATATAAAAAACAGTAGAAACTAAACTGATGTGGTTTGATCATGAGAGCAAAAGAACAACAAATGCAAACGAGAAAAGTAAATCAAATTGAATATAACTTAATTAAAAGGGGTAAAGAAAATCCAAAGAAGACTCCACAGCGGTTTTACTTCAAAACACATCGAGCATGCAAAGCTTGTAGTCAACAAACTAACAATACCAAAACTCAATTCTCAACCACAAAATTCGGAGGAATGTTATATTAACTTCATAGCATATGTTAAGGAAAATGAAACCACAGTATAATTATTAAATACATACGTATGCCAGCATTTCCAGCAGATGAAGGAGTCCCTGAAGCCGCAGAATTTCCTTCAAGAGCAGTGGCACCGCCGAACAGAATCAGCCTAGGGCCAATGTACCCCGGCGTCCCCTCCTCTCCGACCGCCGCCACCGCCGTCAACGTATGGCCGCACCTCGGCCCCGGTCCGTCCTCTTTCTTCTCCAAAATTGCATTCACCACAGTATAAGTTGGCGCCAGCCTCGGTCCACCCGACGGACTCTGCGGCGCCGCAGCAGGCACCGGAGATCCGCCTCCAGACGACGGAGGCTCCTCTAGCTGCTCTCCCTCCGTCTCAGCCGACGGCGGAGCAGCGGCGGCGTGGTTCTGCACAGCCGGATCGTGATCGGTCTCCGGCACCATCGAGGAATCGACATCCATTGCTTCAACCCTAAGATTCGAGCAATTTCAAAAGATCGGAGCTAAATTTCCGGCGAAATCAAATTTCGAACCAACATTTGAATTCGCTTCGCGGAATCCGAACGCCTCAAACGAACTCGCTACTCGCTACCTTCAATAACACGCACAACGAACAAAAGCCAACAAAATCAATGTTCGCAATAGGCAAGCCTCGGCTCGGACGATTCTCCAATTCGAAGACGAAAATCCGAAACAAGAAAATTTCAGAAACAGTAACCAGCAAAAGGAAAACAGTCTCTAGGTTTTCTCTCTCTCTTCTTTCTCTCTCTTCTGCGTTGAAAGTTGAAACTCAGAAAAGAAAGGAAAAGAAGCGGTCGACTCACACTATCGAAACCACAGCTACAACAACAACAACGAAAAACACACTCGCAGCCCCAAAGCCGAAAAAGGAAAAGAAATTAAAATAAATAAATTCAAACACTTTCTTTGGGGTTGAGTCGAAGGTGTTGTGTCTTTCTCTCTCTAGAATTTATTTTATTGCCTTTTTGGTTTTTCCAATTTTTTATATAAAATATATTTTTATTACGTATATTCTGCTTTTTTAGAAAAGTTGATAGGGTGACCCAATGAACCGGTTAGGACGTGTACAGAGTGGCTAGCGGTGGCGGCGCCCGCGTTACGGCGGAGAACGTGAAATGGGTAACCGGGGACTGCTTAAACCGTTTATTTAACGGCTCAGTTAGGAAAGCGCAATGTGAAAGCACGCGCTGGACAAAGCGCTATGCTATGCCGCTCTATATTGCTTTTGATTCTCTCTGTCATGTGTGTTGTTGGGTTGTGAGTAAGTTATTAAAATTTTCCTTTCGTTGTTATTATTAACCTTCACCTGAATTGATACCCTTTTTGACTGTTTTTCTATACACATGTTTGGATAGCTGGTAGCATGGAGTAAAATACTACTATTCAACGAAAATGAAGTTGCATTATTAAAATTTGAATATGGGTTTATATGAAGTAATAGTTAAAGAAATGTATTAAATACTAAGGAATTTAGTAGTGTATGTGAAGAGGATCTTCCTCCAAAAATTTAGCAACAATCACACAAATCATGGAATCATCAAACATCTATTAGGTCTCGTTGATTTTGTATTAAATATTTTAACTTGATATTTTATTGTTAAATATAGTTGTTAATTGATTGTTTGAGAAAAAAAAAAGATGTTAAATGATTTTTCCTTCCGGAACTACTAAGATCCACGGAATAAATAACCTCAACTTTGATTAAATTACTACTAAGAAGTGTTTACAACTTTTACGATAATTAAAAACAACAGTAAATTTGTTTTATTAAATGCGATATTTCCATAGAAAAAGCCTATAACCGTTCTTGAAAAAGTTCTAATTCAAATTACCGTATGTCCACTCTAGAGTTATATTATACTATTTATATCAAAATATTTATATCAAAGCATGCACAGTATACAGCATAGAGTAAGCTACTCGTTCAAAAAAATGATATATTTTATTTTAATTAAATTGTGTTACCTATATTTATTATCAATCATAACAATCTCTTTATCGATGTGTTATCTACTTCACTCTCGTATTATCCATTATAAACATTATATATAATAGATAAATTTACTTGATTTTTGGAAGACTTGTTTAATAAATTAAATTGAAATTTTATATTATCTATGTGACTTTCTACTCCAGTATAATAACATCTTAAAAAAATTGATGTATTTCTCGTATGATAAAGTAAATTTCTTTTATCTATGAGACATAATTATTTTTTACATCGTCTCTCTAAATTATTAGAATATTCATCAACTCTCACTACCTAATTTTTGTCTTCTGATTAGCAAAGAAATATATATATATATATATATATATATATATATATATATATATATATATATATATATATATATATATATATATATATATATAAAATATAAAAAATTGTAAAGTTTTTTGGGTTATGTTATTCTATTACAAAAGTATTTATCTATTGTAAAAATCATACACTTAAACTTAATAAAACTCATCTAACTCTCCGTTTAGTACATTTATATAGAGTGACTACAAAGCTACATTAGGTCCAAAGTTTGGGTTTGTAATTAAGCATCATACTCTTAACAAATCCATAATACATTGTTCAGTCCTCGATATCCATTTATTGATACACCTTTGTTTTGCATCTGATATTGTTGGTATTTTTTAGTTGCCTCTAAATATTATAAGGGTTGCATGAGACAAAATCTTCCCTGATTTCCTGCACAGACAAAATGAGCACCAAACTAAAAGTCTTACATGGTTAGGTTGTCTTGAAAAGGGACAAAACACCTAACTCACATTTTTGACTTCCTGATAGACATTCTTAGTCCCTACCCAGTCCCTTATTTGTGATTGTGGTTATATTTTTAAGTAACAGAATGAATGCATTGAATTGGACAAAGAATTCAGTCTGAATAAGAGAAATTAGTGTTACCAATTTTATACTTCATTTAAGCTCAAACATTTAATTGTGTCAAAGTGAATATTTATTCTACATCTATTTTCCCTTGCCTAAACAATATTTTGTTTCTATGATCCCATATGTTCCTTATAATTGAAATCCACCTTCTATGCGAATCCAATATTAGTAGGATTAGGATAACTTCATCGTCAGAATTCTCATTCAATGTCATTCTAAAATCACTTAATATATAATTTTCTCCTTGGAAATAATCACATTTACATCAACATATATCTAGTTGATATTTCCTAGTAGATTATGACTAACACTCAAATTTTATTCGTCTCACAAACATCAACAGCTAATCTTAACTAATATTTATGCTTTATTCAACCTCACACACCTCCTATTGTAGATTTTAGCTAACACATTGACTTTATTTGCTCACATATCCACACATTTTATTTTAAAACCTTCAAATCATTTTTTTCTAAATCTTTTCCTCTCGCTCAGCAAGCACTCAAGCTCACCCAATAGGACAAAACTGAGAGTTTTTCATACTTAGGCTCAACTAGCAAGCATCCTCACTTGCTCAACAAGACATCTCCAGAGGTATACTCGCCTATAATTCACTTAACTTGTCCAACGTCTAATCTCCCATGAGCCATAAGGATTTCAATATTTTGAGTTTTGCTTAACAAGAGTATTGGCTCACCAAGCAAGCAAGTAGTGGAATCTCTCAAAAAAAATAATTCACCAATGAGACCAAACTCGCCCAACACTTTAACCACGTTGAGCTCTCTGAATTTTGGTTAAATCAATTTTTCTCAACAAGTGATTACTCGTCTAACGACCCAAACTCTCAAAGCCTTATTTACAAGGATTGCTTAGTTAGTTAAGGGACTTGGCTCTTTGAATTTTAAATTTTGAATTTTCGCTCAACAAATGGTTAGCTCGCCCCAATGAGTCTATGTAATTTAAAAATTTTCATAAACATATCATATCATCAAATTGGTCTATCTAGACAATTATACTTCTTTCTCATGTTAAAGGTAATACCATTTAGTTCAAAAATGTCTTCAAATAGAACAAGTAGACTAAAATGATATATCAAAATTGTTCAATAACTCGCTCAACACAAAATCATCTAATCAATACTATTTTCATTCAACATCAAAAATCCTTATCCATATCTTGTCTAAAACAATCTTACCACAACTAGTGTTACTCAAACCAAGAAAAGATAAAACATTTTAACATATATCATTCCAAATTCCATAAGTACACAAATTCAACAATTTAGAGGAAATTATGTATAAATCAACTCATTCACATTAATCTCATAAAAAATTAACTAGATAAAACATGCACAGAGTATATTTATCAAATTTATCAAGTTTAGTAGCCAAGTCATCGCTTACTAAAAATTATCCAACTTGAAATAAAATTCACTAACTTCCCTTAGATTAAACTCTAACTCAAATAAGCTCGTATAACTCTTACTCTCACATAATATTATATTTGTACACAAAAAACATATATCAATGATTTGAACATATTCTACTACTCCCAAAGAAACATATATTCATCTTAAATCCTTTAGAGTCACATAAAATCATTTAACCAGACATGCATGCAAAATTCTAAAAATAACTCAAGAAAAGGATAAAAGATTAACTCATTTTTACAAAAATTATAATTAGACAAAATTATTATTTCCTATACTAAGACTCTTATGGTAGACTATAATCTTCAAAAAGATTAATAGTTTAGTTGAAATTTTTAAAAGAATATAATAAATAAAAAATAATAATTTTAGAGAAATGATAGCTTTTATAAAATAATTTTGAAATAATTTTTTTATTTATAAGTTTTGTATTCTAATAATTGAAGCTTAATTACTTCAACTCTTAGGTTGTTACAAATTAATATATATATATATATATATATATATATATATATATATAAAGTGTGGATCTTGGATAAATAATGTGTCGTTAAAAGTAAGTAAAAAAAGTAGGTTAAAATATCATTTTCCTTAATACAAATAAGATAATTATGTTTGTAAGGCCCAATTTTATTTTTCTGGCCTGATGTTTAAGGGTTGGCCTTAATCTGTTGGGCCTAAAGGTTGGCCCATAGGGTGCTAAGGCCCTAAAGCTGCTAGGGTTTCCATTTCTGACTCATTCTTGCAAAAACAGAACCTTAAACGTTGCCTCTTCCTTCCAGAACGCTCTACAAGGGCTTGACTCCGATCTTGGCCAAAGATTTCGCGAGCTCAGTTTGGTCTTTCGCTCCATGTAAGTGTTTCTTAAGCTTGTATCTGTACTCCCTGAAGCTCGTTTTCGTGTACTTTCTTTTAGGGTTCCATAGTAACATTGTTCTTTCGTTGTCCTGTTGTTCTTCTAGTTTATGAGACTGCTCATCGAACTGTTGCGCTCTGCAGTTGGTGTCGAGGTCCTGAATAAGCCCTTTCCCAGTAAGGGAAGCTAGGGTTTACGATTTCTTAGGTTCTTCGCATGTTTTCCGAGTTTAAGTTACATTTCTTGAGGTGTGCTCGTGTTTTGTTGGTTTGACATTGGTAAAAATGTGTTTCGATGTGGGTTCTGTGTTGTGCACGAGAGAGCAGTGGCGAGCACTGGTTTTCTCGCCCAAACGAGCTTGTCTCGCCTAGGCGAGATTAGCAGAGGCTCGCCCAGGACCTGATGCTCGATCTTTCGCTTAGGCGAGAGGTTTTTATTTTTGAGCGAGTAGTGGTCTCGTCTAGGCGAGAAGGGACTCGCCTGAGCGAGACCTCGCAGAGTCCGCTCTCCCTTTTTCGCGTTCTCGCCTACGCGAGAAGGGTTTCGCCTGAGCGAGTGGACCTCCCTCGCCTGAGCGGGACCTGTTAGCCTGAGCGAGACTGTGGGATAATTTTGGTACTATTGTTGAATGGTGCGCTTATGTATGATTGCTTATTTGATCTAGATGCTTTACTATGTGGGTTGAGGGATGATGCTAGGGATGTCAAAAAAATCCGTACTCGCAGGTATCCGCGGATAAAACCCGCAACAAATAGACAATGGATATTAAAAATTGATATCCACTACCCGCGGGTACGAGTATTTTTGATACCCGCATGTTAATGGGACGGGTACGGGTATCATAGTATCTGTACCCGTGGATACCCGTACCCACTAAATTTTAATTCACAAAAAGTACCCATATATATATATATATATATATATATATATATATATATATATATATATAAAATATTTT
>Ga0209589_1013166_pt1 | contig 10929 bp, 8 predicted proteins | sample CowpeawhiteBW_FD_187525 | JGI IMG/M metagenome (GOLD analysis project Ga0209589, IMG submission 187525) | Root nodule microbial communities of legume samples collected from California USA - Cow pea white BW (SPAdes) (version 2) | ecosystem: Host-associated > Plants > Roots > Nodule | place: USA...
TCTTCGTCAATTGGAAGAAGATTCATGTGGCAAGATTTGATGAGCTCTGCTTCTTTTGTATAAAGATTTGCTATGTTTGGACAATCTCTTGAGAAATGTCCAGTTTGGCTACAAGCATAACATTTTAATGTTTGTTTGTAATTTTTATTTTCTCTAAATTTTCTAACGTGCCTGTCAGGGTTTAGAGTGAGTTTCCTAGAATTTGAGGATCTAATAGTATAAGTCTTTCTAGAATTAGTTGGTCTTTGTACAGTCGATTGAGACTTATGACTATAAAGTTGGCTATGTCTAGGTTTTCTTCTGAGCATATATTTTTTATTTTGATTGTATTGTTGTGGATTGTATATTTGTTTACAAATTCCATAATCAGAATTTTTTAATTATTTTTGTATTGCAATATGTGTACAAGTGTCTTCCATTACTTTCATAATATGTTGTATTCTTATTGAAAGGTTATTTAACATGGGAGTTACCTCATCATTTTTCTCAAGACCCTACCTAAGGCTAGTAATACAGAATGAGCGTTTTGCCCAGATATCTCAAGGTATGAAGCATTTGGCACAAGAGTGAAAAGGGTATATGCTTAAAGCTTAATATGAATGATGAAGAACTGAAATAAGAACTAATACGAGGCAGAAAATGTGCAACAATTCATGACCCCTCAGCACTTTTGAGCAAATTTTCCATGAGCAGCATATATTTGTACATTCACAATCCAAAATGAACTGCTTTTCGTCAATCATTTGGTTACCAATCTGTGCAATATGCCTATGCCCTTAACTAAATCTTCTGTTTAAGAACATGGCGCAACTGAACCTTCTGGCTTTCCATTCTAGCTTCCAAAAGTCGTGCTTTCAAACTATTCTTCTGTGCACCGCGAGGAATGCATCCTTTCATACCACCCTTATGTGCATGTGGACTTCCCGACTCAGGACTCAACTGGTATAGAAGGTCTTGGGGGCTCAATCCACCTTTACCTGATCCATGATCAGGAGACATTATGACCCCATTAGATAAACTTCCATTAGAAAGCTTCCCATTCATTTCTTCCAGAGAGATTATCTTGTAACTATCCCCGTTGTTTGGATATGACCTCCAAAGACCTTTCTGAGGCAAAACAAGACCAATTTTGGTCTACTTACAAAGGCTTTAATTCTTTAGAAGAAGCCCAAATGGCTTTAAAGCTGGGAACTATTGACGAAGAAAAAATAAAAACAGGGTTGACATTTGAACCAAGAACCCAAACACATACCTATGCTGCCTCTTGTAGCTTCTCACCACAAATGAACCCAAACATTTTCCTTGCAAAATTCGAAGTCATACAAGAGTTCTTGTTTGAAGTTCATGCAGAAACACAAAATTACAATGGATTATTTGTAAAACCCCAGACTTATTTTGACACAAAAACACCATGCCAAGAGTCTTCGGACTATTGCAAAACAGTAACCACAAAATGCACATGCCAAATAAAATTCATTTTTAGAAAGGCTCAAATTGATTTAAAAACCTTTAAAAATCAATTATATAGAGACATAGTCATATGTCCTTCACTATTATTAGAGGCAGGATGTCTCCAAACACTGCTTATCCCACCTACCGAAAAATTCAACTCTCTAACCCAGGAGATAAACTCGGTAGTAAATGAAATACAGGCAAAATATATGACCAATATCTGTTTACAAATCACCTCTTCCCCAAAAAGCGCCACAACCCCTGATAGTGTGGCAACACATGTCATAAAACTATTCACAGAATCAAATCCAGTACCAACTTTGGAAAGCTTACGTTGAAGGGTCAAATTGGAATTTCTCCAGAAAGGATAATACCGAATATATCCTTTTAAAAGAAACCATAAACACCAAAATATACTGGAAAAAGTTTATGGGAAACAAATTTCATCCTTTCCCTATAGAAGTCAGTCCAATACTGATTAAAAGATTTGAAAAAGAAAGGATATATAGAGAAATTTATGAAGAAACAGGAAGCCACAGACAAGGAACTCCTGGATCTTCTTTCCTTCTGACAATGAAGACTCAGACCAAATACTTGAGGAAGATCCCGAAGACATGATTTCTACGGTAGTCTCCAAAAGAGGACAGTAAAGTGTTCTTACCTGTGACACAGTAATTTTACTCATAACTGGGTAATAGACTGAAGGGTAAAAACACACAACGTTCAAATACAGACCACGTCACCAGATGACTTAGACTCTAGGTAACCGGTCACTTGAAAACCGGTTCAACAAGTTACAGGTTTCAAAGTTTTTCTATAAAAGAGTCTTTAAGTCCCTTATGCTGGGCAAGAACTCTGAACCCCCTCTTTCTCTTAACCCTTCTCTCTCTCTACCTCTGCCTTCTCTCTACTTGTCTCCCGCTTGTCTCTCCTCACCTTTCCTCTCTTGTATACTTTCAACCATAAATAAACGAGGAATTTCAGATTCTCTCCCCTCCCTCTAGAATCAAAATAAGTTTCTATAGAGTAATTTCTTTCTAGACATCTACGAATCTGACCAAAACTAAAATAGAAACATGAAATGTGTATATTAAATGCCATATTCTATTTATTTGTCATGATATAAATATTTTTCTTCTTTTTAATTTGAAAACATAATTAAGAGTAAAATAAAAATATGAAATATTTACAAAAAAAAAGTTTGTCTTCCTTCTTTTTCCTCCAAAATTAAATAATTTTGTGAATTTTTTTTTATAAAATTTACTTTTAAAACTGTATCACCAAATTTTAAAAACTCACATTGTCTACATGGAATTTTTTTTTCATCGTGACAATTTAATTACGTCAGAACAAAGTTCACGATAGTATATAGATTAAAAAATAAAATTTACAATATCACATCTTTTTAGGCAAAAACAAGTGTAATAAGCTTTTTTAACAATAATGAAAATAATAAAAGTAATGCTACACATATAAACACCACTTCACATTCATCTATGTTTTTATTCTAACAATCTGTTTGGTAAAAATAATATTATCCACACATGTGAACCAAATTTTAATCTCTCAATCAACATTATCTTATTTATATTCCAACTACTTTCACCTCAGTCAAATTGATAGAACATGAATCCACAAACATTTATACCAAGCATTTTTCATGTTAAAATCATCGTTTCTTTCTGAATCTCAATTTGAAAAACGTACTAAAATTGTCACACAGTTTTTCCATTATGCAAACTTGTTTACCTTTACAAGTCTATGAGCTTCTTGCATATAGGATTTTTATTGCATTTAGTCACAACATTTATTATAATAACATAAACCAAGATTATCATTGAGGATTGAACAGCAACAGTTTTCTGATGCAAATGTGCATTGTTATTTAACTTGGTCTGAAAATAAATTGTATTAATCATGTCTCTATGAGTAAACTCAGTTCAGCACCCATTCCACATGACAAGATGAACCTTTCAAATCTTCAAGTACTTGATGGCAGTTTGAACATCCTTATCACCCCTGCCACTGAAGTTAACCACAACCTTGGCTCCATTGGGAAGGTTTGGACACACCTTCTCTAGATATGCCAATGCATGAGATGTTTCCAAAGCTGGAATTATGCCTTCAAGTCTTGAAACTCTCTTGAAAGCTACACATAACAAAAAATCAAAGTTTCAGAGAGAAACAGGAAGTGATAATACAAGGGAAACATTGTTTTACATCAACCCGAAGAAGTATAAACTTATATGCATCTTGTTAAATGCTGGTGTGGGAAAATGGTAAGAAGTATAAACTTATATGCATCTTGTTGCTACTTCCACAGTTACAATACTCCCATTAGTGCCTATGTTTTATATGATAGCAGAATTCATATCAGTAACCATAGATGCATGCAGGAGATGTAAGAGATCAGCAGTGACATTACATAAAGGACACTAACTGTAAGTTTGTGATATCTATTGGTATGAATTAAGAAGTGGACTTTAAAACAACAAATTTTGTTAGGATAGACTCTAATCCATAACTTTGATACTATGTTAAAAAATGAACTTTAAGTCTAAATTAATCCTACAAAACAGGCTTGTATGGTTAGACTTACACCCACTTATACATTATGAATTAATCTTATCTCATCTCTAGTCAATGTGAGACTTCCAGCCGTATTAACTAGTACAAACAGCAACTCGTTCTAGAAATTTGAAACTCCAAGAAATTACAGTTCTAGTCAACACAATTTTTATTCATTTAGTTCCTACAATTACCAAAATCATGGTTTTGATCCCTATAAAAGATAATTTGTTAAATGTATGAACTATTTTTTTATTCTGTAAGAAATTAGGAATTACAACAAAATATCATGATATTTTCAAAGATCACAGGCATTTAGATTTGAAGCTGTAGAACAATTGTATGAACAAAGAAATTAAGAATATATGACATTTAACAGAACAGTGGAAAACATTTTCTTAGATCGTAGAACACACCATTCTATGGAAAACTTGTGCAGAATAAGTGCCAAAAGAAAATTAAGATCAGATCAAGATTAGCAGAATGATATAATTGTATATTTTGAACAAGTGATTGAGATTAGTTACCTTACCATAGTGTTTGCCAATACAAAGGAGGGAGAGAAACAAATGATAAATGAAATTCAAAATCTATGCAATTTCTACTTTATACTAAATTTTTATGCAAAAATTTGTATCTGTGTGCTCAAGGTAATCCTAACCTTCCAATGCTTCTTCGTCAGTGATGCTATAATATTCAGCTCGTCCTAAATCTTTCAAAAAGCTATGTTCCGGACCCACACCAGGATAGTCCAAGCTGCACACAATTTTTGTTGTTAAAAACATAATTACACAATCAGAACTAGCAGAATTGCAAGAAACACAAAACACTGATATAACAAACTATCAGTAAGATGAATTACCCTGCGCTAATAGAGTGAGGCTCAACTATTTGTCCATCATCATCCTGCAAAAGATAGCTCATAGCTCCATGCAAAACCCCAACTTCTCCTTTTGTTAAAGTTGCAGCATGCTTGCCACTGTCTAGGCCAAATCCAGCAGCCTCCACACCAATTAGCCTAACATCTTTGTCATCAACAAATTCGTGGAAAAGGCCGATGGCATTTGAACCCCCACCAATACATGCAATCAGAACATCTGGCTTCCCTCCCCATTTTTCCAAAGCTTGTTTTCTGGTCTCCTTGCCAATCACAGCATGAAACTCTCTGACCATCATTGGATATGGATGTGGCCCTGCAACAGAACCCAAAATATAATGAGTTGTCTCTACATTAGTCACCCAGTCCCTTATAGCCTCTGATGTAGCATCCTTGAGGGTAGCAGTCCCAGAATGAACTGCTCTCACCTATATCACAAAAATATATCCTATCAGACAGATCAATAAACAGAAACAGATCTTTTGAATTCAATATATAGCAACACTTTTTCCTATCAGACAAAGAGCATATAATTTCCTTCATCAAAAATGTAATAAATCAATCCTAGTGTTTTTTTTCATGTAAAACAATCAACAATTGATCTTTTTGGATCTACAGTTAGCCACATACAACCAATTATAATAATACAATACTGATTTTTTTTTCCATTTGCTTTTGACATTCTCTTGCAAGTGTCATTATCTTGTCCCCAATTTTACAGTCCTGCGCTTTTATCATGATGCATTCATGCATGTATAGTACACCATAATTCTTCAGAAAATGGCATGTACCAACTATGAAGTGTAAGCCATCGGATCAGAAAAAATGTTAACGAAAAGAATTTTAAACATTGGTGTGTAGAAACAAAACCTTGATTTTCACTACAAACCATACACTTACAGAATATTCATAAATGAATCTGAGAATAACATAATACAGGTAATGATTGCAAAATAGAACAAAGCAGAATATTCAATTTATTTTATGCATAAGTCAACATACAAAAATAATGTGCATGAAAGACTGTGGCGTAGGTCTAACAAAAGAGAAACAATGAAAAGCTTGTTCATGGAGGGATCATGTCCCCTATATGTATATTACAAGGAAAAGGAAACAAACAACAGACTAAAAGACATTTATATTCAAAATATCACTGCAAATCCACAGTAAGATAATATTTACATCTATCACAACAATAAAAAATGACATACCTCAGCACCAAGGAGACGCATTCTGAAAACATTGAGAGCTTGTCTTTCCATATCCTGTGCTCCCATATAAATGATGCATTCCAAACCAAATCGAGCACATACAGTAGCAGTGGCAACTCCATGCTGACCAGCTCCAGTTTCAGCAATTATACGTTTTTTTCCCAAACTCTTTGCAAGCAATGCTTGAGCAACAGCATTGTTAATTTTGTGAGCACCGGTATGATTGAGATCTTCCCTCTTAAGATAAATGTGAGGCCCTTCACCATTAGGCCTCTTATAATGCTCTGTCAACCTTTCTGCAAAATAAAGAGGACTCTCTCGACCCACATAATCTTTCAGGATCCCAGCCAGCACTGTCTGCAATTTAAAACATCTACCTCAGAAAATTTACATTATTTTTCCCCAAGAAACTACATTGCATGGCCTCTGCTGAATGTCGTAAGCATACAAGAGAATAAGAGACGGAGCAGTGTGTAAAAGAGCTAAAGAAACTTATTCTTTGAATTATTAAGTGAAGATCAATATGGAGTTCCAAATAGTCAAATATAATAATCTAAACATATTGTCACATATTGTCACCTAATACAAAAATGAATTTGATCTATCTATCTAATATCCAAAAAGTGAAAAGTAGTGACCATATGAGATTTGTTCCTTATTTCTATAATCATAATAGAAACTTATACCATAAATTTGAAAATTTATGGGTTTTCGGAAAATAATTGTATTTGTCCTTATTGACATATGTCAGAACCATGTCAAAATTATTTCAAAGAGAAAAAAAATGTCTTTCAACTTGTACCGGATACACCATTTGTGAGGCTTGTACAAACTTCATAGTTCACAAGCATCAAAATAAAAGGAACAGCACAAAGGAAAAAAAATAAAACATCAAGGTTACAAAATAACAATATTGATTGTATGTAACTCTCGGCCGTTCTAGAGAAAAAAAGCTCAAGGGTTTTAAATTGCTATCACAGTTTAGTGGCTATCCCTGATCTTGCAGAAATTTGCTAGATAAATACGGCTGATATGGCCACAACTGCGGTTGCAAATACCCCAAAAACCTCCTCGTTGCAATCGCAGTTGCAGTAGCATATCATTTTTAGAAACCTTGCAAAAACTAAGTCTCGGTTCAGTTTCTGGCTATGCCCCATTTCCGTCATGCCATGGATAGAGGATTCAATTCAACAAACAAAGCAACAATCCCAAACACCCTAAGCTTTCAAAAACAGTTACAATCATCATCAGTGCCACATTTCAACAACCAATTTGTGAGCAATACCAGCAAGCATTATGCAAAAGGACTAAAAGACCAACCCACATAGCCATAAAAAACCTTCAGCCTAACCGCACATTGCCTGGGATACCCACTTCCGCCAAAACCCACTAAACCACTCAACACACATCCAAATCCAAAAAAAAAAAAAAAAAAAAACCCCAATAACGCAAAAGCTGAAAAAGCTGAGCCTGAGTCACAAAACCTGAAACTGCTCATCTGCAGTGAGGGAATGAAAAGCAGCCTCAAGCTCAGTGAGTGCATGCATCAAAGTCTCAGGGACATACTTCCCCCCAAACTTGCCAAACCTCCCAAACGAATCGGGCCTACTGGGCAAAACCGACCCATTATCCAAATTGCGGTGTTCCTCCAGTGGCAGAACAGAGGAAGGGTCCCTGGTGGCAGAACATGACACAGAAGAAGAATAAGCAGAAGGGGTCCTCAAAGGTGCAAACTTTAGCATGTTTGAGGGGAAATGGGAAGATGGGTGCGGTTGGCTGGTAATGGGAAGCACCCTTGAGGAGTTGAGGCCTGTGAATATCATGGAAGCAGCCATTTTCAACTGACTTTTCTTTTGTTCTGAAAGAAATTGATCTGGATACTTCTTGTTGGTGGGGTTTTAATTTATAGGGCAAAAGATTGTTGTGGAGTCACAGAGATTTTGTTTGAGTCTTTGCTTTGGTGTTTTTGTCTATATCCAGAGACAGAATTCATAGCTATGATTTGCTGACAACAGAAAAGATATCAACATTTCATACCCTAAATGGTTTTGGACTATTATTGGATTATTTATTTATTAACTATTTACTTTTTTGCTTGCCAAATTTGACATGGATACGGTGAAATTATGCTCTGTTTGTTACAGGATAGACACCAAAAATGGAAAAGATAATTTTTATTATTATTAAATTGAAAAAGAAAAACATATGGAATAAAAAACGTATACACGGAAGAAATTGGTAGCTTATTATAAAAAGATATAACTAATAAACATTTACACTTTAAGGATAAAAAGATATAATTAATAAACATTTACACTTTAAGATAATAAGATATAATTAACATATTAATTATAGTATACTACATAGTGAATATGTGGTTCTTTTAGACTTGGATTGGATAATTGAGTTTTAAGTTATTGGATGGAATTATGTGACTCTATTAGATCTAATGATTTTATGATAAAAAGTATTAAATTGTCAATAGTATATATATATACGTTAAAGTGAAATAAGTATTAATATGTTTTAATACAATATCTTGTTATTTTAAAATGTTTAGTTAATTTTTATCTCATTTTCATGATGGTATGCTTAAAAGGGTTTTCTTATCATTCTAAATATTAGTTAAATAATTTCTTATACTTTTAAGAAAAACTACCATTACAAAAATTACATAACTAACTCTGTCTATTGTTTTGATACTCGTCTAAAAATAAGGTTATTTTATCCTCTGAAATCTTCTTTTGCAAAATAGTAATTTTATATTTATCTTGTTATGCTACGAAATACACACATTGAATGGGTTGATGTATAAGATTGATTTCTTTCTCTTTCTCTTCTTCTTCGTCTCTGTTTGAGGTTTTTTTTATAAATATTTTAGGAGCGTTAAAATTTTTATATAAATGTATAAAAATTTTAAGAGTGCGAAATATATTAAAAATATTAAATTAAAAAATAATTTAAATTATATACTAATTTATATAAATATAAAATTTGGGATCTTGTTTATCTCATTACAAAAAAAAGCTAAATTGTGGAGGTTTTAATTTCGTTTAGTGGAGGTTTTTACCCTCCACAAAATAATTTGCAGGGGTTTTTCAAACCTCCACAGTTAGGTTCCCCACAAGTTATTTGTGGAGATTTTCTATAACCCCTGGTATCATGTTTATATTGTGGAAGTTTTTTAATGGAGGGTTATAACCTCTCCTATTCATGACTATTATTTTGTAGAGGTTTAAAACCTCCTTTATTTCCATAAACCTATTTAATTCCAAAATTCCTATTTTTCATTTTTTTTGTGGGGGTTAATACCCTCCTCAATTTGAGGATTATACTGTAAAAATTTTAACCTGTTTCGTTTGTATTATTTAATTTGTAGATTTAATACTGTATTTTTCTAGCATTATTCAAATCTCATAAAAAAAAATATTTTGTTTGTAATTAGAATTTCCTATTATACTTGACAATGTATGTCATCATTTGAGGTACTTATATTTTTACATCAACAATATTTTTTGTAAACTTCAATCAAATACTTCAACCAAAGTGCTCAAATATATATCATTAGAACTTTTGATTCTCAAAATCAACATATTAACATAAAAGCAATTTAAATTGAAACAATGACAACTTAATCCATACTTACTCAAAGTTCATAATACACTAAAATAGTTTCATCCTAAAAAACATCATCAACATCCTAAATGTTGCTACCACCAGATGATCCTCTTGTACCCATAGAAGACTCAGGCTCATTTGCATCACCTGTTTGCTGAAATTATAAAAGATAAATATTAGCTGCAAGAAGGAAGTCAACCTCAAATCATGAAATCAACATGCATATACTAAAATAGTTTATTACTAGATCATTAACCTGCACAAAAATCATGATTATTTGGTATCGATGATTAACTCACACCGATACAGTATAATTCTTGTATCAAAAATCACATCACAAATAAGTACCAAGATAATTAGTTTCCAAAGGCTGGACATAACTTACTTGTGGTTGAGGATCAAAGAAGGCAGTTAATTCATCAGGGATCTTTCCTTCCTTCATTATCATGTAGGCTTTTAGTGCACCCAAGGTGGTTTGAATTTGGGATTCTAAATTAGTGTACTTCTGTTGCCACTGATCAGAAGATGTTGATGATGTGGCAGCACTAGATGAAGCAATGCTTAAATCTGAAAGTCGAAATCTTGTATTTCTAAATGAGTTAGTAGGAGCTGCTCCTAAACCCATGCATCGCACCCTCCCAGAATGCTCTGGGCCTAACACTTTACCAACAACATCATTAGGGGAAACCTCTGATTCATCATTAGTGCTTTGAGTCAAACCCACTTCAATTTATTCCTATAGACATACAACAATATGTAGTGAAAACGCTAAACATTGAAGGAAAATGCACGAAAATATCATATTATGGTACAACTAACCGATATAGCCTTTGCCGCATCATTTACAAATGACCCATCCTTTCTTTTATGAGTATCAATGTATAACTTTCCCCGACTAGGCAGCTGTCCAGTTTCCAAAAACTAAATAAAAAGAGAAGTTAAGTTAAATAGTAAAAATTAAAAAATAGTATAGTGTCATGTTAACTAATATCATTACCATCTCATGTCTTCTTCTTGACATAGGTTTAGAACCACCGGTATGAGGAATTACTTGCTTTTTGCGATTTTCTCTATTCTTTTTACAAATCTCCTATGAACAAAAAAATTGTAAGTTCACACAACAATAAAAAAATATCTACACAAACAATTCACACCATTCAAAATAATGTAACTTGTACCAATGTTTCCGGTTTTAGACGATAA
>Ga0209589_1013172_pt1 | contig 10925 bp, 5 predicted proteins | sample CowpeawhiteBW_FD_187525 | JGI IMG/M metagenome (GOLD analysis project Ga0209589, IMG submission 187525) | Root nodule microbial communities of legume samples collected from California USA - Cow pea white BW (SPAdes) (version 2) | ecosystem: Host-associated > Plants > Roots > Nodule | place: USA...
TATATAATATATATATATATATATATATATATATATATATATATATATATATATATATATATAAGGTAAAATTTGTATCACTTTATATATTATAAGTGTATTTGATTTTTTATTGATATGGAATCGTCAACACATATCTTTAAGCTGAGACATGTAAATATTTTTTTGAGAGATTAAATATTCATAAGTAGTCTTAAAAAATAACAAATATAGTTTATAATAAATTTGGAATGAATCTAATATCATTTTAAAAAGTATATTTGTCTAATTTAATTTTACAAAATTGAATTATGAAACGAAGTTTGTATCCACTAAAAAAATATATTCAATTATGTAATAACATTAATTCATCATATTTTTAGTTAATATAAAATTTTAAAAAAATCACATCTTCTTGAAATAAACACTCACATCTTCATATAAAAAAAGTAATTTCTTTTGCGTATTCAGAATTTCAGTCTGTACCCATAAGTTTTTGTATTTTGAAATGTTCTGAATCTAATTTTTTATATTCCAAATTATATATTCTGAAATAAACAATAAGAAAATATATTTTAGATTGGATAATCTTAAATACAAATTATAATCTAAAATATAATTTTTATATTCCAAAATAGAAACAATTATATTTTAAAATATAAATAAAAAATATATTTTAAATTATGTATTCTAAAATGCAGAATTTAAAATTTTAAATCCAATTTATTAAGATGCAGGAAGAAATTTATGGATATAGTTGAAGACACTGTAAAAAAAAAAAAAATAAAGGCCTTACTATAGAAGTAACTTGATGCATGGGTTGACATGGTGAAGTTATAGACGGCCCAAAATCATGTCTTTAGAGACTAATTTGATTGAGTTTTTCCTCAACCTAATAATTACTTCTTCCACTCCAATATCTTATAAGAAACGCTCAATATATCTCATCATAACAACGTCATATAATTAATGTGAAACTATATTTTAAAATATATAATATAAGACATTTTCATATTATGTGATTTGAAATTATCTAAAATTGAATTGCGTGTTCATGAATTACATTTTATTTTAATCAAGCGATCTATAATATTGTTTTGAATTATTTAATCCAGATTGTAAATGTTTGTTCTAATTTTTCTTTTAAATTATGTAATCTAAAATATTTTCTGGACTACATAATTCATATTTTAAATTTTATTATGACAAGTTGTATCTTCGCCATAATTTAACAAAAAAAAATTATTATATTTTAATTTCTAAGTCAACCAATTTTCTTTTGTTTCGATATTTTTTTATTTCACATTTGTATTCTTAAGCCAATTTTTTCCAGTTGAAAATATTAATTTTTAAGATAATAAAATCATTTTAACCGGTCATATTTTTATTTTAAATTCATTTTCTCTCATTGTTTAAATGTATGGAAATCATAATAAGGAATATTGTAATATGAAAAAAAAAGTCAAAGATAAAAGTTTTTTTTAGGATTCTATCCAATGTTATTCAAATGGAAAAAGAATAATGATGTTTTAATAAAGTCAAAATGAGATAATAACATTATGGTTAATTATTATAATTTTTAGCAATTTAAACAATATTATGTTATATTTTTTATTCAAGAAATATTTAATTTTGATATATTTATTTGATGCAGTACTTAATTTTATTTTAATTTTATTGTTAACATACCAACAATAATATTAGAAGGAGTGACGTGATCCTACTTTTGTTGCCCAAAATGACACAAACACCCAAAGTTTTTTATGATGTCCAAAGTATACATGTGTGATAGTTAGAGTAAGGTCAGTTGTATCTAGATTAGTTGTAAATGAATTTAAATATGTTATAAATTAAGCTAGAATGTCTTTAAAATTAATTTAATTTCATCGTAATTTATTAAGAGTAATCATAGTGTGTAATAGGACATTTTCAAATATATAACTCTCTCTCAGGATTTGTTATTAGCATCAAATCTTTATCATTAGATGAAAAACTATAGTTATTAGTGAGATCTCTTTATCCGAAAGTACCTCCTCCTTCTTATACCTAACACCTTTGATCCAAATAGACATGCCTACATATATATTTTGTGCGTCTCCAATCTTAACAATTTAATCCTCATTGATTATTATGATCCCGTTTTGTTGGTTTTCTAATCTTTCATATCAAAACAGATTTTTACTCTTTAGGTGAACAAAATTGTCTTTTACACGGTTTAGCGTTAGCTTTCAACTTGTGAATATAAGAAAGCCGATGAAGCACTTCTGAAATCAATTCAAATTAATAGAAATTTCCTTGAAGCGCACCTGACTGGGGTGTCTATCAACCTTATTATGCTGATAGATTTGTGCATTTTATTTCAAGTTATAGGTTTATAGCTGTTCTGTTTTATCACTTTGGTTGCTACTGAATGTGTGCCGTTGGTAGTTAATCAGCATTTACCAGTCTTCTGTTCATAATTAATTGTCTATTAAGTATGCAACTTGTGTTGATTAGATCTACTAATTATCATCTATCACATGTTTGACCATTATAATTATCCGCTGATAATGCAGGTTAATGTAACGTCTGAAAATCAAAACTCAATGCTGTATATTTCTCTCATTTTCTTAGCAGAGAAGCTCAAGTAAGAATTAGGGAAGAAGAATAACATAATACAACAATATCAATAAGCACTCACTTGCAGAATGAGGATAGATGTGAACAGAATCTGGGGAAAAAAAATAAATTGAATACATTTATATATATATATGCTTCACTCCTTGCAGATTGAAGAATTAATGGCAGAGAAGGGCGATGAGAGAGAGAAGCAGTGAAGAGCAAACAAATGCTCCAGAGTAAGTCACCAAAAATCCAGCTCCGGCGTCCATGGTGGGTGCTGGCGCCGGTGCCTGAGGAAACTCACTGGTTTGTGCCCTCACTCCGGCAGCAAACACAAGCCCAACCAAGAAAAACATGAAAAACAACATTGTTCTGCTCTTGCTAACGCATGCCATTTTTCTCAGACAAAAGAAGATGTGAAGAAAACAGAGAAAAATAATAATAATGATACTAACTCGTAGATAGCTTGTGGTGTTAGTGAGAAACAAGATCACTGATTTATAGGCTCGATCTGATAAAAGAATTGATATTTAAAGTTAGCGAATAATTAGGTTAATTTGAGTTTAGATGGCAGCAACGTTGTGGTTGGTGTAGGTCCAGAGCAGACAGATCATGTTGTGGTCCCTTCACACAGCAGGCTTCAAACGGCTATTCCATGCTTTTATGTTTTTGGTGAAAACTCAAACCGCTGTCAGGACATGTGTCACCAACATCCACCGATGCGCACCTCCATGATTTGTTTCCTTTCCCAATTTCAAATTATGATTGTTGGAATCTGCGAAAGAAAAATTCAATAAAATATAAGCAAAAAGACAGGTAGAATACGATAGACAATTAAATAATCGATACAATGAACAGAATAGTAGTGTGTAAATATTTGTTTTGTACTCTTAAAAGGTTCTGCATGACCAGGTAGGGTAAGGTTTCACAGATCTTATCACTGTTTCACAGTAGACGAATCATTTATCCTCAACTGTATGAAACATATATTTTCGTTTTAATTTGACTTTTGACTGTCAAACAAAAGAGGGAGAATAAAGGGTAAAAGATGAATGAACGGACAGTTTTTCAAATTCTGATATGTTTCGGTCAAAATTTAAGTGTAACTTATAGTAAGCACAAATGCATCGACATCTTTAATATAAATTTATCTAATTTATGTAAGGGTTCACAGCGGGTCTGGCCCATTAGACCGGCCCGTTATGTCTGTCTGCCGATCCCTCAAGAAAAAAAAAAGTAAGTTTAGTTAAAGTTTTTAATCGGTTAATCTATTGTGGTTTAATTTGTCTAATTCACTAAATTAGTAGATCAAAGATGAGTCAGTTCGTTTTTTGTTTATTGGTCTGTTTTTATTAATTTATTTATTTATATAATTAAAAGAATATTAAAAAATTAAAATTTTTATATTATATTTTTGTACAAATATAAATATGTAATATTATTATAATTTAAATAATTGACATTCACAAATCAAATTACGATTATTAGGTATTATAAAATAATTTAACATGTAAATATAATAATTATTTTAATTTATCCAATTAAAACTACTAATTGATCAATTAAAAGTTTAAAAAATATTTATATGGTTAAATATACTCTACTTATTATATATATATATATATATATATATATATATATATATATATATATATATATATAAACAAATTTTATAAATAAAAATTTAACAAATTTTTTTTTTAAAAAAAGTGGCAGACTAGTTTATTAGTCCACCGACTCATCTTGTGACATGACAAATTACAATTTCTGATCTATTTTTCAATAGGAAAAAGTTACTTTGATACCACTATTCTCAAATAAGTACCGCTTGACACCAATTCTTCTTAATAAAATATTATTATTTAAAAAAATATTAATTTATATGAGTGTCAAATGGTAGTATTGGTGTCAAACTACTACCGTCATTTTCAATAACGAACCAGTCCGACCTATCAAAGACGGAATAAGCCAAAATGGTCAAGTTGACCCATTTTGTAACTCCTAAATTCATGTAATTTATTTTATGTAAAAAATATGTGTTATTAGAACTGGGAAAGATCTCGTTGGTTTTGTATGCGATTCTTTATTTTTAAATACGATATCAACGTAAAGTAATTATTACTTTTAGTTTAATTGATTGTGTAGGTGTTATATTTTTATTTCTAGTTCATTTAGAACATTTTCTTTTTGTTGACAAATAGTATAACTTGGTGTTGTTTATTTTATATAGTTATAAAAAGTTGATATCCATACTTTTCAATAAAAAAACGTCATAACGAAAAATATATGCTTCAAGTTAACTAATTACATAGTAACTATATTCAATTATTTAGAAATAATTTCATTAAAAATGTAAAACCTGTTCTATTCAACATAAAATCAAATGACTCGATCATTGGCCAGTGAATATTTTGAACTAAAACAGCTCGAAAAATGCTGGAAATGAATGTGCACCCGCACCTTTCTCGATCACAAGCCAGACATACTAATAAATCATGTTTTAATCCTCTACACTCTTTCTATATAACCCACATTTAACATTGTTTTCCTTATGTTGATTCTACATATTTCATCATCTTCAAAACTCAAGTTCTGGTATCTATATCAACAACTTCCTGAGTATATGGAAATGATGAAGACTGTGGTGTTCAGTGACAAATCTCACCTTCCATTTAAGAAGCTAATATTGAATACTTTTATATAGTTTATATCCAAATGTTCAACTTCTTATGGTTTACATATAAAAGAAAAGGCTAATTTTACATTCATATTAAAACTACGTACATTTGACACTCTTTTTAATAATGTAATAATATATATTATAAATGTTAAATTAAAAAATAATATAAATATAACTGAAATATTATTATTTTAGAGTGTTATAAATGAGCATGTTATGTCTTTTGTGGTGTCAAAGTGTCACAATTCTTTATTTTATCACGTTCACCACTTTACTTGAATTTTTAAAGAAGGGTAGCGTATTAAAAGCAAATTTGATTAACACCACTCTACTTCAAAATTATAAATGTTTCCTATGTTTCCTTTTTTTTCATCTCTAGAGTCCCTTTTTAAATTTTATATAGATTACATAATTGTTAGTTTGGATCTTTCCAAATAATATCATATTAGACATCATTATGAACTTGACATGTCAAAGTTTATCAATCATTGGCTATCATATAATTTTTTTTTAAAAGGAAAAATAAAAGAAAAGAAAATAAAGCATGAAGGACCACAATAAACCCATGATAGAAAATATACTTCATGAAACATAGACAAATTATACCAATTATGAAAAAAGATCTAAATAAATATATGCAAGTAAAAAATTAAACTAATTATTTTGTTCTCTATTAATGAAAGTTAAATTAGTTAACTTATCAACACAATGATTTTCTTCACGAAAAACATGAGAAACTTTGAACTACATATGCTTACAAAAATGCAAACATCAATGTCATTTTCCTCTAAGACTTCAAGAAACCACTCATTGATCCAAAAAAATTTATGACATACTAAAGAAATCTCATTTTCCAATAAAAGCCTTTGAAAACCCTCCCTCCGAGCATGTTCTAAAGCATAAATGACCCCATAAACTCTGCATAAATAGAAGTTTGTACACCTAAAAAACTTGAAAAGCTACCCACATATTTACCTCGACTTCCTTTAGAAATACCATCACATGAAGTGAAATCATAACAACTCCTAGTAGCACCATCAATATTACCTTAAGCCAATTAGCATATGGAACTTGTCATATTACATCCATAAATGAAACCACCCTACCTTTCCTAGTTTGAATATTGCAAATTTTCAGTACAAAAAAAAAACCAGAGACAATATTACTCATACACTTCTTAAATTTATTCCAAACCATACACGCTAACTCCTTAATTTGAAAAATAGTATAAGGAAACGCAATTGGATCTTGAAATCTACTATGATTCCTCATCCTCCAAATCATCCAAATAACTATAGTAATTACAACCATTTTAGTTACTTTAAACAAAGAACTACAAGGAGACTTCATGAACTTAATAATCAAATTCAAAGAAGAAGACTATGAATCCTGAAAAATTTCCTTCAACTATTCCCACAATCGTATAACAATAGAATAATTAAAGAACAAATAAGAGAAAGATTCAAAATTATTACCACCCAAAGAACACATAAAGCATAAAACCACTCATTTTTTAACCTCCAAATCAATAGGTAAATGATCATATAACAATTTTCAAATAACCAAAGTTTTAGCTAGTGGCATCTCATCCAACCAAATCATGCTTCCCAATCCACACATTTCATACCAGAAAATAGAAACTAAGATTTTGCAAAATGTAAAAATGAAACTTCACAACTATACAAACCCAATATTTACCAGGTATGTACGTATTTACAAAAAGAATGGTTAGAAATACCAAATACTTGAACTAAATTCTTGACAACAATGCTAAAAACTTGATGGGGTAAACTTCAATTAAGAATTTTAGTCCATTAGGCTTCAACCGCAAAAGTCACAACATTTTTAGCATATTGGGCTTGAGGCACAAAAGCTGCAATAACTTGTTGTTCATTGGGCTTGAGCCACGAAAGCCATAACATCTTTTAGTCCCTTACGCTTAAGGCCCAAAATCCCCAACATCACACATAATCAAGTTTTAAGAAAGTTATCCAATTGTGTGACCTATTGGCAAGTGCACCAAGTGAATTGTAGAACAACCGAATGAGGGTTATCGTATCCACAAGGATTTAACAAGTGTATTCATAGTTACTTTTTAGGTTTTTGGATTTTTGAATAAAGAGTACATGCAAATATAAATAGTAGTAATTATATAGATTGAGTGGAGTAGAGACTATGATTGAATTTCATCTCATCTTTTTCTACTGCAGCATTACTATCATGTCTACTTAATATTCAAATCATTTAATGTCCTGGGAGTACTCTTCAAGGTAGATCTAGGTTCATTCCTGAATCACCAGAACCTAAGAACTTCAGACCTAATGCGATTCCTCCGATCCTGGTTGAATGAATTTTTTGCCTTAAGTGCAAGACTCTCTCTCCTCTAACACATCCTTTAGATCTTGTGGGAGCCTCTAACAAGAGTGTGATGATTTGATTAAACCATGATTTGATACCACTTTTTCAACTCAATTCAAACCAATTAAATAGAAGAGTTGTCAATTCATCATTAAGCATAAATCAAACCACAAATTATTGAATGAAAGCATAGATAAATATCCAAGAAATAGAAGTACATAGAATTAGAATTGATTACATCAAACCTGGACACGAGAGAGTTCAACTACTCAAAGAATATTGCAATACAACTCCAGAAGCATCTAGACATATATTTTACAATAAGATCACCTATTTCTAGCCTCACAGACCTATTCCTACTCTACTATTACATTTCAAAATTTCCACTCAATGCTTAAAATGAGGACTTGAGGTCTTTATTTATAGAATTTTTTTGGCAGTGCTTAGCCAACTTTTGGCACTCAACCATGGAGGTTTCCTTCTCTAAAAGTTTTTTTTTTCTGTCTTTGCTGCCTCTGTGGCTCAGCACCACCTTTTTATGGCTTAGTCATGAATTGCCTCAAGTGCTAAACATCATTCTCTTGTGGCTTAGCCATGTACTACCTTAAGTGTTGAACATCATTTTGTTGTGGCTCAACTCCAAAAGTCACGTATGAGAAGAAAATTGTATCTCCTGAGGACCAACAATGAGAAGCATAACCTTCTTAGAAATAAAGTTTGAAACACCATTACTTAAAACCTTCTCAAAAAAAAAAAAAACAAAGGAGAGAGAGAATCTCCCTCTCTAACTCCTGTACCACAAGTGAAATAACTTGTCAAACCACCATTAACATGTATAAAACGATGAGCATATTGCAAGATATGAAGAATCCATATCAAAAAGCTTTCGCGAAAATCATAACAACACAACACTTGAATTAAAAAAAAAGAAGTCAATTTATGGTATAAAAAGTCTTGGTTATATGAATATTGATGACTACATTATCACCTTTGAAAAAGATAGAAAATCAATAGTTTCGGAAGTAAAACAAATACAATTTTTAACATTCATCCATTTACTAAAACCATTTTAATTAGAGGAACCATTACTTCATTTAAATTAACCCATAAAAAAATTATTTGATTGGCAAAGTTTACTTTTTAATATTTATGTTAATATTTCATACATCTTAATTAAAACTAAGAATAAATAAAAACTTAACAAGTTCCACTAGACATATAACATTTAATTTAAATATAGCACACTTAATAAAATAAATGATAAAATTTCTCTAAAGTATTCTATAGAATCGCGTTGCTGGTTATAATGTGATGATCAATTTCTTCTTTCTGCTTAATAGTTATAGTCCTAGTGCTAGTAGTAGCCATTCAAATTTCAATGAGTTTGGCTGGTGGGTTTTTCTTTTGTTGTTGATAGGAATTGAAAAAACGCACAAAGAAAATGATTGCAAAACGCACTACGGTAAAAACCTCATTTTACGTAGTTAATGATATTGGTGGTGGACAAACCAATATAAAAATAAAGTTGGTGATAATTTTAGATATTGAATTTTCATTTTGTATGGGTTGACATCCAAATCAATATAGAAAGGAAATTATGCATTGATTGTAAAATTGTATAAATCAGTAACAACTAGAATTTTCTTAAAGTAACACTATTTTCAATAAAAAATTTAATTTTTAATGAGATATTATTACAGTCTAAATAATCCTATATATATATATATAATATTTAAATAATCATATATATATATATATATATATATATATATATGAATTTTTTGTTTATATTTCTTTTTCAAATTATCTTTTAAATAAAAATGATTTTAAATTAAAATAATTATTTTAGGCTTAAATATTGATTTCGTCTTAATATTTGTTTAATTTTTTCAATTTAGTCTTAATATTTTTTTTTTAATTTGATCATAATATTCGTCAATTTTGTTTAATTTGATTATTTTTGCTAACACATGTTAAAATAATTAAAGCAATTATGAACACTAACTATCATGTGTCAATTCATAATTCTTTTTTATCTTTTTTTTAATTTTTTTAATTTTTTTTACTTTAGAAACAATGACCACATGTTAAGCCAATATCTCACGTGTTAGTGTTATTTTTTTGTATTCAATTTAATCATAATATTCGTTATTTTTGTTTAATTTTGTCCAAATTTTTCTTAAAATTAAGCAATTTTGTTCTTCTTCAACTTGAAATCAAATTTAATTTTTTGACCCTAAACATAATATAAGTAATATAATTGATTAGTATAATGTTATGAGATTTTTAATATACTTTATGTGATTTTTAATAACTAAAAGATTTAAAAAAAAACCACGAAATGACACGTGGATAGAGATGTCAACAAAAATTTGTACCTGCGGGTATCTGCGGATAAAACCCGCAATGGGTAGGAAATGAATATTGAAAATGGATACATGTGGGTAACGGGTATGAGTATTTTTTATACCCGCATGTTAACGGAACGGGGTACGGGTATCATAGTATCCGTACTTGTGGATACTTGTATCCACTTTACTCTAATTTAAATTAAAAATAAGGTTTAATTACTCGTATAGTACCCAGTTTGGGACTAGTGTGTCAAATATGTACTCGATTTTAAAAAAGTGTCAATTGCATCCCAACTTTTGAAAATTGCTTCAATTAGGTCCCTTTCAGAAAAGAGTTGACTAACGCCGTTAGTCAACGTGCCACGTGTCAATATGTGGTTTTTTTATTTTTTTAAAAAAAATTTAATTTTTTTTTAATTTTTTAATTTTTTAAAAAATAATAAAAATGCCACGTGTCAAGTCCCTGTGTGTGACACGTGGCATGTCAGTGCCACGTGGCATTGCAATGCAACGTGTCAGTATCACTATCAGATGTCATTGTGTTGATTTCGATTTAGTCCCCATTTATGTTTTTTCGTTTCAATTTAGTACCTACTTATGTGTATTTGATTCAATTTTGACCTAATATTTTTTAATAATTAAAATACTAAAAGTAATTAAGTATAAAAGTTTTACAAAAATTAAGTATTTGATATTTATATTAAAATTTAGTGATAAAAGTCATTTTATTAAGTCATTTTTAATAAAAAAAATTTAGTATAACATTCATACCAATAGAAATTTTGATTTAAAATTAGTAAGAGACAATATTGTTTTATTTTGAAAAAAAAATAATAAAACATGAGTACTTAATAAAAAAGTAATTAATAAAGAAATATGTTATTTTTTTTAAAATATTAGTACTTAATTTTGTAAAAATATTTATACTTAATTATTTTTAATCTTATAAAAAATGG
>Ga0209589_1013174_pt1 | contig 10924 bp, 6 predicted proteins | sample CowpeawhiteBW_FD_187525 | JGI IMG/M metagenome (GOLD analysis project Ga0209589, IMG submission 187525) | Root nodule microbial communities of legume samples collected from California USA - Cow pea white BW (SPAdes) (version 2) | ecosystem: Host-associated > Plants > Roots > Nodule | place: USA...
ATTTTTGACATTATTTTTTCCTTACTTCTATCTACATGTCCAAACACCTCCTTATTCCAAACCTTTAAGTCCTTTTTTAACCTTTTCAACTTCTCTTTTAAAATCCAAATTTCATTTCCATTTATGTCATAATTCCTCCACCACTCTTTAAATATGTCCATAAACCCTGCTTTTGTGTGCCATACATCTAGATATCTAAAAGGTTTAGGTCCCCAGTCAATGAGGGAGTGTTTAATTACTAAAGCACAATGATCAGAAACTGATCTATCTAACACATACTGCTTAGATTCAGGCCACAAATCTAACCACTCTTGTGATACTAGTGCTCTATCCAATCTACTCTTTGCAGTTCCATTTGATCTATACCATGTGAATTTTCTTCCTATCATAAGTATGTCCATAAGTTCCATACTCTCTATGAATGAATTGAACTCTTCTATTTCTCTTCTACCTATTCCTATTTGAGATAATCCTTTCCTTTCACTCGGGTTTCTTATTGCATTAAAGTCTCCTAGCATACACCACACTTTATTTTGATCTTGCCACCTAATCTTAATTATATCCTCCCACATTATTCTTTTTTCATTAAAAGCACACGGGGAATAAACATTTACAATGGTTATAGGTTGTCTTTTAACTCCCCACTTCCCTTCTAGTATTACGAAGCCTTTACTACTTCTTGATTTTGAGAGACAAAAACTATATTTATTCCATATACATAATATGCCTCCAGCGCCCTTCTCTGACCCATGATGAGTCCATTCTATATTATTGTCGCCCCATATTGCATAACATTTCTCATCTGTTATATTTGTTTGTTTTGTCTCTTGAATACATGCCATATATATTTCCTCTTTCATAATTATGTCTCTTAAATATCTACCTTTTTCAGGTCCTCCTATCCCTCTAATGTTGAAACTGATGTTCCTCATTTATTTTTATCTTTGTCCCCTTCCTCACATTTCTGTCTATTACTTATATCCCTTTCTTCCATTTCTGTTATTCTTTTTATTATATTTGCATCCTCCCCCGTGTATGTAAATCCTAGGTCTTTCCCTATGTTCTATAATCGGAGGGCTTCTAATGAATTATTTCTAATCCAGAATAGCCTATTACAATTATTTATGTCAATATCAGAGACAGAATTACAAGGGGGATGAATAGCTAACCTCAATTGGCTTGTTTGCTGAGGGTCACTTGGCAAGCATAATGCGTTAACATTTCGATAATTATCTTTTCTCCCACGACTTGTTTCACCAACCATTAGATTTCGCCGCTGCAACATAATCTCTGGATTGATTTGCATCTTCTTTATGAGTTTCATCTTATTGTGCTTGCCATCTTCATCTTGGGTCTGGTTTGCATCACTATCGCAAGAACCACCAATTTTCCCATATTCTTCCCAATTTTCAGTATCGTCGTGTTCTACCCCTGTTAACTCTGGTTTTGTTTGCCCTTTTTGCAAAGACGAATACTCTTCTATGATTTTTTCATTCTCATGGTTTAGATTCATCTCTCTCACACCACACGGAGAGTTGTCTCTCAAGATATTCGGGCTCATGAAAACTTACATATAGGGGTTAAAATCTAAATGGGCTTTAATGGTCAGGTCCATTTGGTTATTCTGCTGATATATGGGCTTAAGTTGAGTCGACTCCTAAGCCCAATTTTGATATAGCTGTTGTGAGTCACTTACAACAGATTTGGTCCTTGATCTGCGTTGATCATTGTTCAGTCCATTTTCCCCCACCGTTTGATGCTTTGCATTTCCTGCTAGCCAACTTTCCATTGTAGTGTATCTCTGTGTGTCCTTACTATTATCACTTTTTTCTGCTGAAAACATACTTCTTCTAGAGTGCATATGTGACACGCTGATTGATTGAAAGTTTTTGAGCCACGTGCCTGTCCCTCGAGGTTTGGTGCAGTAGGTATGGCTTCCGGTGAGCCCACCGTTTGAAACTCATATTTTCCATCCAAGACCTCGATATCGTTGATGCTTGCACATTCTGAATCAAATGGGTGTTGAAAGCCATTTCCTACTAAGGAGTTCGAGGAGGAATCCTCTCTTGTCTTCTTATCCCAACTTTCGCAACAACATCTAGGTAACACCATAAAGGACGACTCTTCTTCAATGGATATCGAACACAATATACCATTAAGATTCATCTTCTTTCTTAGTTTTGGCTCTGCTCCGATGGGCATGCGTACGCATAATCTCGTGTACTCGAGTTCATCCCAATTTTCGGTTGCGCTATCAATCGATATTAATGTGCCAATCGTTCCAACGATCTTCTCAAAGCACTCCTTCCCCCACAAGGATAAAGGAATCCCCCTACATCTAACCCATGTCGTCTATGCCCCATGACCGTGTTTCTAGTCCATGTAGAAATTGTTTCAAAGATTGTTGACAACCACTCTTTATTTTCCTCAATAGCCTTCGCTATATTAGTGTTCCCTTCAGCAATAAGGAGCATTGTATCGTCACCCATATACCTCAAACGTATGAAGTCTAGACCATTTAGGATGAAGCTTTCTCGGATAAGCTCAATATTACTCATGTTCTTCACCCTTCCAATATAGCTGTGATGGAGCCATTCCTTCTCCTCTTCTTTCACTTGTATCTCCATAGCAGCCAGTATGCTTGTGTTATTATAATTCATCGCTTCTCCCTTCACTATTTGGGCATATGTTTGTGTATTTTTCCTCTTCCAGACTTTCTTATAGGTTGGGGATATATTGTTCTTGAAACCATCATTTTCACTCCTTTGTCCACCTTCTTTTCTAGATGCATCAACGTATCTGCGATATTTTGGCTTATTAACGTGGATCTTCATGTTGCCTATCCGAATATTATCCAGTTGTTTTTCAAGAGCTTGTGGGTTAGATATTCCACGGTACCTTACAAACCCAAACCTCTGGCCTCTTTGATTAAGTCTCCTGGATATAAATATGTCTTGTACCTTTCCCCATCTCTGAAAGATTCTCCACATTTCATATTGTCCATAGTTGGAAGGGAAATGTGTGAAGAAGAAAGAAGTTAGATCCATCAGCTCATTAGTCTACCTGAAACCTGTCAGTAATGTTTACCAATATGTAAGTAATGATGCCACTTTTGCAATGAATCTACTATAAGCCACCAAAAAAGTGAGAATGGAACCAGAAAAACATCTCGAATAAAACACATCTTACAACAAAGTAGATGCTTGTCGAAAATGGACTAAATAAAATGCCATAACATGTACAAATAAAATTCATATAGTTAATTTATTTTAAGATGAGGGAAAAAAATGAGGGTGACAGATGCATGTTGTGTATGTAACAAAAAAACAATGGCACAATGGTCAGTTAGTGTCTTTATCTAGGCCAGTGCGATCCATGATCCAATTCTGGTGTGTTCATCACTTCATTAGAGATTTAGAAACAAATAGCAAACATGTAAGTTTGCTCCACCAGTGTTATCTTATCTCCATTAAGATGTCAACTTCTAAATTTCTCTTTTTTTTCTATCAACTTTAAACCAATAATAATAACGTAATATAAATAAAATAATATACATAAATTGTATCTATTTTATATTATTCTTTTTGTTATCATTATTGTATGTATTATTACAGGGGTGAAGAAGTTTTCATAACTAATCTCTTTTCTCAATCATTCTTAAAATACCTTGGCTTTTTGGACCATACTTTTCCTGAAAATCAAAGTAAAAATAGAAGGTGTGGAGAAAATAAGACATACATTTTCACAGACTTGATCAAAATCCATATGCTACCAAAAAAACCAAACAACATGAATAAAAATTTGACTCCCCTAAAGTAAGGAAAGTGGATAAATGCACACTATCCTCTAAAACGTGTCCCCCCACTTCAGATTAAAATTCTGAATTCCAAGACAACAACAATAGAGAGAAATACTGAAAATCATCGGTGAGAGGAAACTTTCATGAAGCTCCTCTAGCGAGATCAAATCAACCAAAAATCCCCAGCATTGAAGAGGTGAAGTTAAATGAGAATAAAAAAACGTTTATTGATTGAAAAAAAAGTACGCACTGACTCGCATGCATCATTCACATATCACATTGAACAAAAACGAGACGGGGGATGATCCATTAACAAGAAAGTGAAAATAAATGAGAGACTCGCCATTTCTGTAATGCACTGTGTGTGATCTTGAACGGTGTCACATCCAAATATTTTCCCACAGCCAATGCACGACAACTGCATAACAGATAAAAAAAAGTGATAATCTATCAATTAATATTCTTTGTTTTTCGTCTCTGAACCACACGAGTTCTCTATTTAGGTTAATGTTCATAGAGGCTTTACATTTACAATTAATCAATCAAGGGTTTTAGTAGAATGTTTTTCCCAAAATGTGATAATCTAACCTTACAGCTCATAACCGACACCGAGAACGGAGAATGGAGAGGAGATGGGTGCTCTATGCTGCTGGAAGCGCGAGTTTTTCTTGGCGAGAGATGGAAAACGAAATTGAATGAGATGAAAATGAAAGCATGTGATGAAATCGAAAGAGCAGTCACATGAAATTGAAAGCAAAGGGGAGAAATTGAAAGCAGGGAGAACGGTGAGGCACAATCGAAAGATCAATGACAAAACTGAAATCTAACCTTGAGCGAACACTGAGAGGAAGAAATCAGAGAGAATAGTTGCTTCGTCTTGATGAGAAATTTTGATGGCGGAGATGACAGTGAGGAACTGCGATATGAAATCAGAGTGAAGAAACTTTGATGAGAGGCACGCGGAGATCGGAAGATGATAGAATGAGAGAATAGTTGTTTGTCTTGATGAGAAAATTTGATGGCGGAGATGGCGGAGATGACGGTGAGGAACTGCCATACGGAATCAGAGTGAAGAAACTTTGATCAGAGGAACGGGAGATCGGGAGATGAGAGGGAACGTGAGGAGTTAGTTTCTAGGTTTTTTGAGTGAAAATAAAAAATAAAAAATTAGAAATTAAATTTTACTGGGGTTTTTTTATAAAACCCCCGAAACTTAGGGAGGGTTTTTAAAACCCCTTGTATATTTATGTCTTAGTAGGGGTTATTATAACCCCACATAATAAATCCCTAGTAAAATTATATTTTTTTGTAGTAATTTTAACAAAATTACATAAAGGTTATGATAAGATGAAAAATATAATTGAGATGCAAATGAATTTCATGACAAACCAAATAATTAGAAGAAATAAGAAATAATATATATGGTTACTTAATTAATTAAGAATATTTTAATAATTTAAACGGGGACGAGTATTATGGCGGGGATAGGTTTATTTGTCATCTCTAGTGTCACCCATTCAACATGCCACTCATGAGTCACTATCTATTTATCACCTTCTGTTTCATCTCTCCCTACACATTGCCAAGTTACTTATTCCATTGCCTAACCCACTTCTAATTATGCTTCTAGTAACTGAGTTTTCTACTTATATTGTTACCTCTTAGCCTACCTCCACTCACCCAATGCAAACTCATTCCAAGTCTAAAATTGTCAAACCTCATCTTTATCCATGTTTTCTTCTCACTACAATAGAACCTAATATTGTCAAACAGGCCTTGCCTTCCCCCTTTTTTAGGAGAGCTATGTAGGATGAATATGATGTTTTATTGTCAAATAATACATGGTCTCTCAACCCTCTTCCATCTGTTTGTTCTGCTGTTGGATGTAAATGGATTTTTCGCATTAAAGAAAATCATGATGGCATAGTTAATCACTACAAGGCCAGGTTATTCGTTAAAGGCTTTCTTCAACAATTTTGTTGTGATTATTGTAAAACTTTTTCTCCACTTGTGAAGCCTGTCACTATTCGAATTATACTCACATTGGTTGTCACCCATAACTGGTTTATTCAAGCTTTTGATATCAATAATGCCTTCCTAGATGCCATGCTTCACGAAGATGTTTACATGATTCAACCACTTGGCTTTTAGTCTTCTATTTCTAACCTTGTTTGCAAGCTTCACAAGTCAATTTATGGATTGAAACAAGCCCCTAGAGCTTGGTATGAGAAAATCACCACTACTTTTATTGGTTTTGGCTTTTAGCAAAGCAAGTGTGATTCTTCTCTTCTAACATTCACTTCTAATGATGAATGTCTCCATATGTACTAATTTATGTGGATGGCATTATCTTCGCTAGATCTTCTTCATCTTTACTTCACATTGTTATCTCCAAGTTAAGCATTACTTTTTCTCTTAAGCATCTTGAAAATTGAGTACTTCTTGGGGATTAAGGTCACATACCTAACTAATGACTCTTTTCTTATTACTCAAAGTAAATACATTTGTGATCTTCTAAAAAAGTTGGCATGTCTGATTCAAAAGGAATTTCTACTCCTATTCATAAGGTCTCAAATTATCTAAACTTAGTTTTGATTATATAGATATTTCGTTACCTATAAATCCATAGTCGGTGCTTTATAGTATATCACTATTACCATGCCAAAGATCAAATATAGTATGAATAAGGCTTGTCATGACTCGACCTCTCTCATGGTTCATTGGAAGACACTCAAGCGTATTTTACACTATCTAAAAATATCTATATCTTATGGTTTGCAGCTTCGGCCTATTTCAACTATCCACAACAAATACAATATTCATGCATATTGTGATGCAAATTGGACATCTCATGTTAACGAAAGACGACCTATGTATATATTTTGGTTCTATTTTGGTGTCCTGGTATATATTTCTATTTTATATTATGGTAAATAATTTTTGTTAGTGTTAAATAAGAAGTGTAGATTAAAAAGATATGGTGTTTATATATATATATATATATATATATATATATATATATATATATATATATATATATATATATATATATATCATCCATTAAAACCAGGACTGAAACATCAGCTAATAAGTTTAGTTTAATATTTGCTCATGTAGTATAACAGTAAACACAATACAAAAATTATAATTCATGAAATTATTTTTCTTTAATTTTTTTTTAATTTACACTTAAAATAAAAGAAATAATTTGGTGGATGCGAAAGACATGCACACAATGGATTTTTTTGCCTGAAAGTTCAACTTAAGTACAAACTCATTTTCCCACCCATGTTATTATATCAATGTTTTGGTTTTATTATTTTCAAATACTATTTTTTGTTTCAAGTGTTCAGTTGTGATGTGTTTTTTAAATATACTTAACTGTATAAATATTTTTAAATATTAATTAATGATTTAGTAGATAAATTAAAAAATTAATATATTCACTTGTTTATTTACTGAATTATTAATAATAATTGAAACTTAATTTATAAAAATTACTTCTCAAATCACGATATTCAAACAACACAACACATAAATGATGGGCTAGTCCGTTTGACTAATGTGACAAAATGGATTAATAGATTGAAAATAGTAACTTGACGAGGAACTTAACGATAAATTCATTTGTTTTACCTTTATTTTTATATCAATAACTTTGTCCCTACTATTTTCAAACTCTTTTTTTAAGTGTCTAATTGTCCCAAATATATAGTTTCTTAAAGTTCAGTAGAAGCCAAATGGATTATTAACCTATTTTTTGCAAATTGTGTCCTTTACTATCCTCTTTTATTGATGCTATATTCTATTACATCCTTTTAATTTTAAAATAAACATTCATCTTCTTTATAATTTTAACAAATTGAGACTCTCGTCTCATGCTTAAATATATATTCATCTTTCTTATATTTAAAATAAATGATGCCCACTTTTGTTATGTGTGACATATTGATGTCTTTTTCTTTTTTTTTTAAATTGTCATATTAACTAAAATTTAAATAAAAATTATAAAATTAAAAATTAATTTTCTTAAATATAAAACATTTTTTTTAACAAACAAAATTTTGATAGTTTAATTATTTTATAAATATTCTATACTTTCATTAAATTATAAATTATCTTATATGAAATAAAATGTATATTTATGAGAAAACAAAATTGTCCTATAACATTATTCATGACTGGTGCTGACTTAACGACTTTTTCTCACGGATTACCTTCACATAAATTATTCCTAAAATATATCAACATCATTTAATTTAAGACTTTAGAAAAAAATATGAGTCATTTTCTTATAATTTGATCAATCTTTCATTTTATATTTTTAATTTTTAATTTTTAATTTGGATATTTTTTATTTAAAAGTTTTGGTAATATGATATTTAAAATAATATAAAGGAAATAAAATCACTTTATTGAAAACACTAATGAAATGAATATCATTTATTAAAACTATATGTGAATGTGTATTTAAAACTTGTAGAGATTATGAATGTAAAATAAATCTCCCTAAAATTCTTATCAATGATATAAGAGGTCAAATATTAATCTTGCAACAGTACTTTTCTGATGAATACATCGCTGAGAATTTACAACACAACATCTTCAAGAATCAGGATTAATTAAGTGCAACAATTACAGATGTTTGTATGAATTATGCATCACTATGCTTATGCCTATATATGTTTGCAGATTTTAGTAATTTATTATTTGTGATTTCCATCTTCTTCTACAATGGTGGAATGCTCTGCTCATCTCTGAAAAAGTTTCCAGGATCAACCCTGGCCTTCACTTGTGTCAGTCTTTCAAAATTTCCATTGAAATATCTCAAACCCCATGATTTTGCAGTTTCATAGTCCATTTTTCTTTTGTTCACACCCAAATCAAGGTCTCTATAATTCAAATATGACCGTCTTGGAAACTTTGACACATAGGGTGCCATATATTCATACAATCTTCTTAACCAATCTAAATGCTCTGGGGCCTCTTCATTTGAAACCAAATTCACCGAATACTGAATACCGTATAAGTTCCCTTTTCTATGTGGGAAAGGAGTTTCTGATTCTGAAATCTCACCCATTTTTCCACCATATGGTGTGAAGATCAAGAATGGTGAGTTCTCCAAGAGCAGCATATTCCACAGCCCTTCTATGCCAGCTAAGGGAATTGGTTCCGTCACATAATCAGATTTTGCTTTGAAACTTGAGGATGTTTGATTTCTCCTGAGCAAGACCTCCAAGGATTCATCTATTGAATGGCCTGCAAAGTAAAGAACAGATTGAATCCAAGTCATCTGGGTGAAGTTGTTGTGCTGCAAACCCAGTTCTGAAAAACTGTTCTGCATCAAAGGAAGAAGCTTCTGAGGTGTCCCAAGGTACAATCCTGTGAAGGAAAGCACCGCAGTTTTTCCACCCTGAGAACCTGAATTGGAAACTCCCACAACAACGTGCAGAAAAAGTTCTGCAGGAAGTTCGGGAGCAACAGTTTGCCACTTGTGGAAAAGGTCAGTGGCACCTTCATCCAAGGACCTTGAAACATCAAAAACTGTCACTGTTGAAGGAACATGTACAAGCTTGATTTTCCATGCAGTAATGACTCCAAAGCTTGACCCTCCCCCTCCTCTTATGGCCCAAAAGAGATCTTCCCCCATCAGTGTCCTATTCAGTATATTTCCATTCACATCTATTATCTGAGCATCGATTACGTTATCAGAAGCTAAACCATATTTTCTGAAAATTGTTCCAAACCCACCTCCACTGAAGTGCCCTCCAACACCCATGGTGGAGCAACTTCCGGCAGGGAACCCATGGACCTTACTTTTCTGTGCAATTGCATGATAGAGTTCTCCAACTGTAGCACCTGATTGAACCCATGCACTTTCTTCATCCATGTTAATGGTTATGGACCTAAGCTTGATAAGATCAATGATGAGGAATGGAACGTGAGAAACATAAGAAAGGCCCTCATAGTCATGGCCCCCACTTCGAACTCTTACTTCTAAGTTGTTTTTCTTTGAGCAAAGTAGTGCTACTTGGATGTGGAATAGGCTTTGTGGAGTGACTATAATATCTGGTTTTGGGACTGAACTGCTTAGGAATCTGGCATTTCTTATAGAAGAATTCAGAAGGGATTCATAAGAAGAACTACTTTTACTGAATGTTACTTCTGAAGTTGTGTTGTTCCCTAAAATTGCCTGAAAACATTGACGAAAACCTTGATCATGGCCAGCTGAACTAGAAGTTGCAGCAGGGAAAATTGAAGTGAAAACGGTGACAGAAAGGAACAGTAATTTAGCCATCGAATTGGCCATTGTTGTTTCCTTTCTTATCTTTTCAACAAATGGGAACTCAGGCTTTTATAGCCGAAGTTAATAGTTATGCGGCTGTTTATGGCTGGCATATTTGAATGGACTTTAGCGAAAGAAAATAAGAATTATGATTCTAGAAAATTAAAAATTATGATTGAGAACATGTTTTTTAAAATAAAAATCAGCTAATCAGTATTATCGTTTGTCTTTTTCCTTTATCTTATTACTTAATTTGATTCGAATAGAATCTAATAAAAAACTAAATATGATTTGAATTGAAAGGATAAACTAACAAGTCAACAGCCGAACTTTGTGACAAATAAGACAAGTTACTTGCAATGCCTTCGTTTCTTTGCTTTGAATTTTCAGTTATTACTTCCAAATTTCAGCCACTAACTTCTCTTTTTTTCCTCATTCATCCCCACATATTAAACAATTTCGTCTAATACGAAGCTTCTTCACTTAGATGACATATAGAAGAGGCCACTTCTTAGTTTCCATTTTTTCACATGAATTTTCACACCAATTTAATACGATGATATGTATGTTATGTATACGTGATATATTTTATTGAAAAATATTTATCACTCTAAAAGTATAACAATGTAATTGTTATAAAATAAAGGTAATAAGAGAGACAAAGGAGAGGAAGAATAGAGAATGAGAGAGTAGGGAGCAACTTCTGTTTTTATGTGTGTTTCTACATTCTTCTTTTTAAGTGATTCTTGGTAGAGTTCAACAAGATGCTTTGGTGTATAACAGGCACGGGTCCAATGACCTTTACTACCACAACGGTAACATATATTTTCAGCCTTTTT
>Ga0209589_1013177_pt1 | contig 10924 bp, 2 predicted proteins | sample CowpeawhiteBW_FD_187525 | JGI IMG/M metagenome (GOLD analysis project Ga0209589, IMG submission 187525) | Root nodule microbial communities of legume samples collected from California USA - Cow pea white BW (SPAdes) (version 2) | ecosystem: Host-associated > Plants > Roots > Nodule | place: USA...
TGCCATTCAACTCCCCCCTTACGGCTGCCTTTCCAGCCCCCTTTGGCTGCCCACTCCCTTAGGTTTCCTTTCCACCTTTCCATATTCAAGTCAAATCCAAAATGCCAAAAAATATAAAATTAATGTAAGCTCTCCAAGGCTTGAACCCATAACCATGCAATCACCAAATCTATATCAAACCATTTAACCAATTCATAGTTCTTACTAGAAATCATAATTCAATTATCATAATATACAAGAACATGTTTTCATAGATTTAAATAATAAAACCATAACATCAAAAGTTAGCATACATAGGACTCGAACCCAAGTCCTCTCGCACGATCAAAGTACTCTCAACCACATGAGCTAGCACTTTTCCACGTCATACCTGTCATAATTTAATGTCATAATTATTTCCCCTCCCGCATTTATTAATTAATTAATTATTTAATTAATTAAATTCTACGGGTCTTACACTATGTCCCCTTGCCCCCACTCACATTCCAATAGTCGTGAGAAGAGAACTCAAGTCCAGGCAGCCCATTCATTGTCCCTATGTGCATCACGTTTGTCCTCCTCCGTGTCATTTGTCATGCGTCGCTAGCCAAGAAGACGACGCAATGCACGAAGAACGCAAAGCCACCATCATACTACAACGCCAAGGACGATCCCGACCATCAAAACCACTAGAGAGACAAGTTTGTTTGTAATATGCATATTGGCTTCCTTTATTTCGATTTGTAACCTAAATTTCTAAATTTGTAACCCTAAATTTCGTTTCCCCTAATTTGAGATGAAGGTCTATCTCTGGTTGTTGTTGCTGTGATTTCCCCTTCTTTGGACTCATTCTGTGAATCGTGATTGCTGGTGTTGCTTCAAATTTTCCCCAAATTCAATTTTGTAGCTGCTGACGTTAACAATGCTTTTCGATTGGAGGTAACCGAGTTATTCCTTTTAATTGAGATGAACAATTGCTCTAGATTGTTTGTTCATGTTTGTGTAGTAAATTATTGTCATATTTTTTTCGAATTAAGATGTTTGTTGCTGTTATTGAGATGTATGTTGTTGGGCTGTCGTTTATTGGTGTTGTGTTGATGTTTTCAACTCCTAATATGTTGATGTTATGTGCTAAAAGTGTTTTGTTTTAGCACACTATTTTGTGTTGAAAGTGTAGCTATTTTAATAGAAATTTGTGTTGTTGTATGGGTTGTTATAAGTTGATTTTTCAAAAATAAGATATTTAATATCAATGAGGCACTGTTGATACTAGGTATATAGGTATATACATACCTGCATCCATTCCTATTCATAAACTCACAGTCTCGTTATTGGTCCTCAATACTACCTACACTACCCTTTACTCACACATATCGACAAAAATATACGATCATCATAGTTGAAAACCACATCCACCAAAACTCAAGGGTAAGCTAGTGAAATTATGATTTTAATGTAACAAAACAAATAAAGCAAATAAAATTTCTACACATAATATTAACACAAATAATACTCAAATAATGTCACATACAAATTCTATAAAGTAAATAATTTAATATTAACTTTATGTAATTATTTTACCAAAATTTATGTAAACTCAAATGTATTATATTTTGCGATGGCTAGTTAGGATAAATGAGCTAAAAACTCATTTAAATCCCCAAGGTTTACACCTCCAACTATAATAAACGTATTATATTTATTATATTTTGTAGTGGTGTTAGTCATGATAAATGAGTCTCAACATGGTCAACAAAGTAACCTAAGGATAAATGAGTCTCAACATGGCCAACAAAGTAACTCAAAAACATCTCATCTTGAATAATAAATACTCATTTAAATCCCCAAGGTCATATCTCCAGCTACGACATATCAAATCTTTATTTATCATAATTTTTATTTTGATATTAAATCTTATAATTGTATATGAGATAACAATGTATTAAATCTTATTTTGAAGTTTAAACAATGTATTGAAAAATTAAGGGACATTGATGTGAAGACTGCTTTGTGTATAGATGTTCCTACAAGGTAGAACTCTACTTTTTTTATGCTTCAAATTTCCCTTAAATATCAACGGGTCTTTGCAAGTTTGCACTAGGTTGATGAGAATTATAAGTATTATTTGTCTGAGGACAAGTGGAAAAGAGTGAAAAAAATTCGTGTATTCTTGTTACCCTTTTATGAGATAACAAAAGAATGATTCCTGCCACAAGCTACTCTACACTAAACTTGTTTTTTTACAAGTGTGGAACATCCAAACCCTTCTACTAGAAAGTTTAAAAGATGAAGATCAAGTTATCAGAGATATGGCGAAAAAAATGTTGGTAAAGTTTGATAAATAATAGGATGAATATAATAGTGTCTTTGCATTTGGGGCAATTTTAGACCCAAGGATGAAGTTAGAAACATTGGGATATTGCTATGAGAAGATAGACCCTCTTACTTCGGAAGCAAAGTTAGAGAAGATGAAAGAAAATTGTACAAGTTGTTCTCTGAATGTTGCTCTAAGAATGACACTTCCCCTATTCTAAAGCGTAAGCATTCTGATATGTCAACATCACCGTCAATTGATTCTATCAAGTCAAACGATCTTCTGTTAATGTGGGAAGGAACCAACTTGATATATACTTAGATGAACTAACATTGGATGTTGATATTACTGAACGTATGGATGCTCTTGAATGGTGGAAGAGTAATAGTCAACGTTTCTCAAATTTGTCAATCATGACTAGTGTAACATCCCAAAGGAATATTACTTTTTAAAAGAATATAAGCGAATTAAAAGAAAATAAAATAAGATGCGATAATATTGATAATACCTCATTTATAATCACATGTTCCCAAAATACGGGAAAATTAAAATCGAAACGTTGCATAAATTATAAATGTTCGTAATCCAAATTTATTACGACTATAAAAGCTAAAATAGCTAATGTTCAAAAACATGAAAAATATCAAAAACTCAAAGTCTTCAAATGCCCATATAATCCCGCTCTCCAAACTCAAGCGTCTCCTGGCTCACCTGTCAAATCATCTGCTCCCGGATAATAAATTATTCGATTATCGCCACACACAAACAGATAGGGTGAGCTATGCATATATAAATATAAAATAAATATGATACCCACCCCAAGAAGTAAATTTACTGATATGTGTTAACTGCAAATTACCCACCCCTGATCTCATATTCCTTCATGAGTCATATGCATGAAACTAGGTCTTGGGACTTTACTGTGCTCCCATGAAACTATCCCTTTCGTGGTCCAACCCTACGAGCCAATCCTGCTCATAGTCCAATCCAACAGACTCCTCGTCTGTAGTAATTCATCCAAGCCTTCCTAGCTTGGACCCTGGCACGCACGCAATCACCATACTATGGACTCCTCGCCCAATAGCAGCCAACGGGAATAAAACTATTCCTTGCCCATCGTGCGTTTGACGCATGTAATCACCATACTAAGGACTCCTCGCCCAATAGTAGTCAACGGGAACTAACCAGTTCCATGCCCATCATGCGTCCCACCACCAAGCACATCCTAGACCCCTATTGGACTTAGTCCGTCAAGCCCAAGCAAAAAGGTGAGTGAACTTAGTCCTTCAAGTCCACTAATCCACGCATCAACAATTCCACAGCAACCAAAATTGCCTGGTGCCACCTAGACTCCGCTAGGCGGAAACTGGAAGTCAATCGCCCGGCGGCCAAACCCTTGCCGCCAGGCGCCAGCGGCCAAACAGAAGCCACACTGCTCCATCACCGCCTGGCGGACACAACGCTGCCGCCAGGCGCCTCCTGCAGACAGTGGCCACTACCACTGATTTAGACCCTACTGCCTGGGGGCTTGCCCCGCGCTGCCAGGCGCCATACCAGTAGAACAATGCTATTGGTTTTTTGCACTATTTACATGTCTTAAGAGGTTCCAAACTTGCAATTCGTCTTGCGCACATCAATCATAGTATTTCAGACATAACACCACAACTAAACACAACAAGTACAATTAATTCATGCCCAAATTAAATATTAACATGCCCTAACATGCTTTACTTTATTCACTAATGAAACAAATCAAGAGATGGTCCATATGGTGCCCTCCCCTTGCAACAACACAATTAAATAGTGTACAATACTCTATCAAACTTCAGCTACACACCCAAATCCTGCCAATTTAATTTAAGCATACACACATACTCTTCATCTATACTTGCATTAAACCTGCCCCATATCCACAATATACTCCGAGCCTTATACACATACAGTTTAATTTTCATATAATTTAGGTCACCAAGTTTAAAACTATGATTGCCCCAATACTAAAGTAATGAGACCATCACTGTAGTAACCATTAGGTATGAAATATCTAATCCATCCAACTCACACACATAATTTTCATAATTATTACTAAATGACATACACCCTAAAACATAGTTTATCGCACACCACAATACGTTCTACAGGTACCCCAATTAAACCACTCCCATAAAGTGAATACACACAAAACAAACTTTTCTTCTGAGCTGATGGGTCGCTTGGCAGCAACCTCAGTTCCGCCAGGCGGTGCGTGAAAAACTGGGTTCTGCCCAGGTTCCTCCCGCACCCAGCATAACTTCTCCAACCACCCAATATCAACTTTACCTTAAAACTGAAACAATTTCACATGCACACCACATCCAGGGTTCATAACATATTCAAATTAACATCAATCACATGCAATCAATGCACCTCTCATAACATCAGCTATGTCATTCATCCTCGATCCCAACATAAACCCTAAAATCCCAAATTCATACACAGTTCATACAATCTTGCTCCACTTAGGAAATTACAGATAACAATTCACAGTACCAAAGATTTTCATTTCATAAGAATCACTCCCCAACATCCCCACATCACGAAAACATCAACATTCGAGAGAACTGTGCAGGCCAGTTTCCGTCGCCTAGCGGGCAGCACTTAGCCGCTAGGCAGTGCATAGCAAAAAATCCCAAAAATGGTTCTGGAGGCATGAGCCGCCTGGCGGGCCTTCAACGCCGCCAGGCGGTTTTTGGGAATTTTCCAGAAACGTGAAAAGACTCAATCGAGACACAACAACCCTACATAATTCATCAAGTATAGCATGAAAAACATATATTAAACATACAAACACAAGATAGAACTCTCCTAACCTGGTTTCCTCGCTTAAAATTTGACTTCTTGAAAACCTCCAATGATCACCAATGGCTTCCTCCTAACTTATCCTCCTAACTCGACTCCCCTATCACTCTAGAAGACACAGCCAACAAAACCCTCCTTTTTACCACTAATAAGCCTTATAATGGTGGTTTAATAATGCTTAATTGTCAAAAACGCAATTAAGGGTTAATGGCAATGTTAATTATTATTCAACTCTTTGTTATCTTTTGTCTTTTCAGCCATCCTTGGCTGCTAAGTCGGCTAGGGTTTCCTTTAACCCTTCAAATTCAAGACAAGCCTAAAAATAACAAAAATAAAGTTTCATTTGGGTCCCTCTAAGGTTTGAACCCACACCCATGCAATGCAAACTCAATGCCAAACCATTCAACCAATTCATATTTCATGTTAACCAATATGATTCAATTATTATAACATTCCACAACATGATTAATATATATTAAAAATAATACCAAATTAATAACACACAAAAATGGCATACATAGAACTCAAACCCAAGTCCTCTCACACAATCAAAGTACTCTCAACCACTGAAGCTAGTACTTTTCCACATTATAACATTCCGCATTTATTTCCTTAAAGATTCTCATTACCCGCATTTATTAAATAATTATTTAATTATCTATTTAATTTTTCTCGGGTCTTACAACTAGGGACTTGCTGAGCATCATAATCACTACGGTTGTATCTGAATCTGCTTTCAGCATTGGCCTTGCATGTAGTAAAGTGCTTTATTCATTTATCTATGGCAGTGATGCAAAACCATTTGCTACATTGGGACCTTCTATTTTTTTTTTTTGGTCTCTTCATGAAAAACAATCTTTTAAACCAACAAAAAGTAGTTCCATTCACGGTTAATAAATCTGGAATAACAATTGCAGTTGTATAATTGGATCCGTGTTCCTTATTATAAGTTTATTCTTTGAGCTAACATCATACCATGTTTCTGTAGTTATGTTGTTGATGCTGCCGATGCAGATAATCTTAGGATATCAACAAGTGACCTTTGCAGAGCAAAACATCATTTATCTGTGTTTTCAATATTTTGAATTTGTTTGGACTTCGATGATGTTCCTTATTTTTAGCTTACATTAAATCACAAATCATGGACTATTATACTAATGCAAATATTATACTAATGCAGACCGTGACTGTTAGTGGCAGTGACAAATTTATGTTTCATGCTTAGTTGAATATGAACTTGTTTTATTTCTTTGCCTTTGTCAATAGTGGTTGGCAGATTTGTTTGGCTTCGTGAATAGCCATAGGTCATGATCATTGTCTGAATTGAATCTGTTTGATTTAGTTGAGTTGTTTGTGTTGTGATCATTTTCCTTTATAACATAGATGATTGTTCTGTTGTTCCTTGAAGAAGAATTTTATTTAGTTATATATTATTGGAATATTATTCACTGAACTAACTCTACATTAAAAATACTTCAAATCTGATTTTGGGACTCCAGTTACACTTCTAAAACAAAGTTGACGGGTCAGTTCACCGGTCCGTCAGCCCACGAGCCTAGTTCAAAAAAATAACCCATTTTCTCTTCACGGACCGACCTGATCCCACCCGTTTATATTGGGCCAAAATTGGGCCGGATCCTTGAGATACTAGGTTATTAATCCAATATTGGTGCAAATCAATAAGTGGTATATTACTGTAGCCTGATCCTTTTGGAACTTGGAATTTAATTTGAAATCTGTCTTCTGCTTTGTCTTTCAGATATACGCTCACCAAGAAACAATCAAATTAAAATTGTTAAAGAAACGTCAATTGGCAGAATGAACGGTGGATTCCTTATACTGTGTGAGATCAACGACATGCATTGCTTTGCATTTAACGCAGACTTTATTATTGGAAACGACAAAAAACTTGACCAATACTGTTGCCTAATTCTCTTCCTTCTTTAAGATGCTTTAACGTTTCGCTTTTTATTTTCACAAAATTTCTCAGATTTCTCAACAAATTTCGTTGAGCCAGCTATCGAAAAAAGTTACACACTCATACTCTATCTCTCTCTTATTACATGATACCAAAATAAATTTACTCATTCAATTATGAAAAAAGAAACTAAAAGAATATAATACACAATCCACATAGAAGAAACTAAAACACAATACAATATCTAAAAAAAAAAGTAATATATTTTGAACACTTATTTTTACTTCAAATATTTACTTATCTAGATTATTATTTTTTATACACTTATTTTTCTAGTTAAATATTTTGAACAAATTATTCTTCAAACCATTTATATTTTTTAATTTTTTTCTTTAAATTTTTCCTTCATTCTTTATTTTTAAATAAAAAACAAAAATAAAATTAAAACCCATATCAAAATTCCATTCCTCAAAATTGAAATTCTATTGGCTTTTCAATTAATCTGCATGGGTCGGTGTTCAGAATTTGACTCTCTCTCTGAAACTGAAATTTAGACGCAAACAATGAACCATGTTATCTGTGGAATATTTGAATACAATATATTGTTGGAAAAAAATAATTAAAATATGTTATTTAAGTGAAAAATAAATAAATCTACGAATCCAACACTTTAAAGAAATACTGTAGTGTAATAATTTTACAATTGAAAAAAAGGTAATAATTTTGGTGTTTGTGAGCTTGTTATTAAAATCTGTATTTTACAATAACAAGAACTAATCACCTTTTATAGAGAAAAACAAATTGATAATGAAAATGTTAAAATCTGACTAGCTGAGACACCATTATTGTTATCTTTATCTTTTGCATCTTTTTTAGCCGAATTTACCTAATATAGTGATGCATGAACATATAGAAATAAAATATGTATCATATTTATTACAGTTTGATTAGTAATCCTTCTACATATGGCAAAGATGCAGAGGTAAGATTCAAATTCATCATCACTTTTGAGAATTTTTATCATTTTACATATAAATGCCGAATTGGTTGTTATATTCAACAACCGTGAGCATGGGTGAATTATTTATGTATTAAAGATCAAAGAACTGCATTTGAATGCATTAGTAAAGTAAATTAAAAGAAGAAACATCACATAGTGTCATACAAGAAAAGTAAAATGCATGGTTAGAAAAAGAAAAGGAAAAGTTTCTTTGACTCATAAAAGTTACTGAATCTATGCTTCCTGGATGCACATCGAAGGTTTTATGCAAAATGCCAAATTGAATTGTGAGATTCAACCATACAAAATCCACCGCTAGTTTCTCTTATCAGAAAGAGAGAGAGTAAGAATCTGTAACCTTTTACGATGGCTGTCTGAACGAAATTTCTTCAGAAATTTTGTGAAGGAAGAGAATTACTACTACTTGGCACATTTTTCGTTTAAAGTTCAACCATACAAAATCCACTGATAGTTTCTCTTATCAGAAAACCTTGAAATGTGTGCTATGAGACAATGTATTTACTGATACACTGTGTATTCAAACATATACTGAGGAAAAGTTCCATTTCTACATGCAACTTGTTCAAAATGTGAAACAGATTAACATCAACGCATTAATGTGGCATTGAGATAATGAAATTGCTTACAAAACACAATTAATCTTTTTGCTACCAAATAAGCGGAGCACCACCTTACAAAATGTCTGACTATGATTTTTGTTTCTTGTTGCATAATTTAATTAAATGAAACAAGAGAAAGAGAGAGTAAGAGTCTGTAACCTTTTAAGAAGGCTGTGAAGGAAGAGAATTACTACTACTGAAGATTGATTCTTTGTTGGGATCCTTCCTTTCTTCAAACGGAACGAACAGAGATAGAATCAGAGCGATTCCTTAAAATCCTTTCTGGATATTCCTCGATGTGCCGACTATTCATGGAACGTGAGAAGCAGATGAATAATAATTTGCTTCCGGAAGAAATCGAAGAATTTCATGGGAATCCTGCAAGAGCCACTCGTTCTTTTTTCTCCAACAGATGGTCAGAACTTCATCTAGGTTTGAATTCTACTGATAAGTCTACTAGAGATCAGAAATTGTTGAAAAAAGAACAAATTTTTCGTTTAAAGTTTTGTTATCGTCTCTGATGTTTCTTTTTTTTAACATAGGCTATGTTTTTAATATATGGTATAATGGTAAATGAAATGGATAAACACAGTTGAGCGTGGATTTTGTGATTTGGTTCTGATCGATATAGACACTATTTTTGAATTTACAAATAATTTCTTTAAAGGGTTGTACTGCATGATTTGAATAAAAGAATACATAAAAGTCATAGTCACTCTATATTTAACATGTTATAGTTGCTTTTCCATATGCTCTCAACTGATATAACTTATTGTCTCATTACATCTTTGAAATGAAGCGAAAAACAACTGATATAACTTGTTTTTCCTATGTGTCTAAATCATGCATCACTTGTTGTCGCGTAATATTCATAGATAAATGTCTTGACCTCAGAAGCCTCAAAATTCTACATCATTCATTCATTCATTGTCAATTGGAAGGAGTGAACCAAACCCACGATTGAACTTGAACAAAATTTGTATCTGCAAGATGTGTTTTCTTCAAAGAAACTATGAATAACGATGGAAAATTCTAAGTGTTTTGATTGTGTTACGTAAAATTCCATGTATTTATAGTGTGCATCAAGGAACCAACACTCTTCTCAGACAGAGAAAGCCTCTGTTCACAATTTTGTATCTGACTTATGTTGTCAGAAAATTCAATGGCCACTTTGAATTCAAACGTCTGTGTTTTGGAGACTGTCAGATTAGGTTTTCTTCCTTCCTGCTATTTTGATTTCCCATTCACCGAAAAATAATTCCATTAAACTACTTAAAAAGAAAAATAAGAAAAGAAAGAATAGTCAGTTTAACATGGTATATGGGAAGAGAATGAAAGAAAAAAAAAATTACTTACTCAGAAGATATTCACTTTTTGCAGCTTGAAAGCCCAACAAATGAGTGAAAGTAACGAAAACGAAAGGAGACCATACATCAGTTCTGGCATTATGCATTTGAATCTTACCTCTGCATCTTTGCCATATGAACAAAAAGATAACTAATTTTCTTTGTTTCTTTTTCAAGGATAACTAATTTTCTTTTTAATAAATTGTATTACATGTATTTTAAGTTAGCATAAATTTGGACAACAGAGATAGTGTAAACAATATGTATGAGAGATTTACTAAATAATAATAATAAGATTGAAACAAATACATAATTGTAAAAGACTTACTCTCAAGAAGATATAATTTTTATGGCTAAATTGTATTCATCACTCTGCTTTCCAGACTTAAAGTAAAAGTCAAATTTTATTGTGGCACAAGAAATGCATGGAAATATCTTATATCATATTAGATTATGCTGTTAATCAAATATGCATTTCATCTTTCACAGGAAAAACATTACACATTATATAAAATTTCATTAACCTGATGAGAGTTTCTACAATATGTAATGTCATTACTGTGAAAGATCAAATATTCACTTGATTAGTAGCATAATATTGATTTTTGATATAAGATTAATCTTTAAAATCTGTTTTATTTATTTATGAATGAATACATGCATTAGTGAAACTTGATAGGGATCTTAATCAAAATAAATTTTCTTTATGTTCGATTCAAAATTAAAAAATAATTTTGATAAATAAAATTCTAATAATATCTAATATCACCATCTCCTCAACAATGGTGCTTCTTTCTGCAAAATAGCATGGTTTAGAAGATGGAATAACAGTAAATAAATATAATTTTTGAATAAGATGTCTCTAAAACATTTTTCTTGTTTGAGACAATACATAACATGTCTAATAAT
>Ga0209589_1013189_pt1 | contig 10904 bp, 4 predicted proteins | sample CowpeawhiteBW_FD_187525 | JGI IMG/M metagenome (GOLD analysis project Ga0209589, IMG submission 187525) | Root nodule microbial communities of legume samples collected from California USA - Cow pea white BW (SPAdes) (version 2) | ecosystem: Host-associated > Plants > Roots > Nodule | place: USA...
TTAGCTAGGGTCTAGCTACAACCGATTTGCTAGGGATTAGCTAGGGATTAGCGACAAAGTGGTTCTCTAGCTACTTAGCTACCTATATTTTAGCTACGGCATAGTGTCTTCGCTATTTCCTCGCTAATCCCTCGCTGAATCGTTTTGCGAGAGATTAGCTAGGGATTCGCTAGGGATTATTCCCTCGCTAATATGCAATTTTCTTGTAGTGTAAATTGTAATGATATTTTGTTGTTTTGCAATATATATAAGAGAAAATATGAAGTATGCAGTTGTTGAGCCACAGTACTAGAGTTAAGCCATGGAAGTAGAAAAGACAGGACAACATATTTTGACTTTCTAACTGAGCACAACAAATGGAGCCAAGCCTCATGAGGAAACCTTCTTTGCATTGAAATATGGAGCACATATCCATGAGGCTAAGCAGCAAGGAAAACCCTCCCAAGAGGGAAAGGTCACGTGCTAAGCACCAAGACAAGGGCCTGAGCTGAGAAGAAAACCCACCTGTGAAGAAACCCCTATGGTTGAGCACTGCCGAAAAATTCTTTTAAATAAAGACCTTGGCTCCTCATTAGAAGCATTGAGTGGAGGCTAAAAAAATGTAGCAGTAGGGTAGAATAGGGTCTGTGAGGCATAAAGGAGATCCTTTTAGTGTAGATCTTATGTGTAGATGTTGCTAGAATTGTATTGTAATATTCTATGAGTAGTTGAACTCCCTCGTGTTTAGGTTTGATGTAATCAATTCTGATTATATTCACTTCTACTTCTTAGATGTTTATCTTTGTTTTCATTTAATTCTTTGTGGTTTGATTTATGCTTAATGATGACTTTATCACTCATATATTTAACTGGTTTGGATTGCATTGGGAAACCGATCTCAAACTATGGTCCAATCAAATCATCATACATGTATTAGTGCTTATTCAAGTAGCCAGAAGGGATGCTAGATGAAAGGGTCCTGCATATGGCAAGGATTCATTCAAAGAGTCTTGCACATTAAAGCAAGGATTCATTTTACCAGGAGTTGAGGAATCACACTAGGTTTGAAGTCCTTAGGTTCTAGTGTATCAGGGATGAACCTAGATTTATATAGAAAGAATACTTCCACAATATTGAATGATTTGCATAGTAAGTAAACAAGATGGTAGTGGTGTAGTAGAAGATGAGATGAAATCAATTAATAGGCCCTATTACACTCAATTTATCTAATTACTACCATCTATTTTTACTTGCACTCTTTATCAAACCTAAAAATCAAACTACCGATATACTTGTTAAATCCTTGTGGATACGACACTTGTTGATACTACTACGTACCAATACACTTGCTGGAAAATGATTGTTGAGAAACAGTCATCAATTGCCCTTGTAGTTTGGTTTTTGGTTGAAAATTTGGGTTTAACATGAATAATAGATGGAGTTACGAATTTTCACACCTCATCTTGGTATGTCAATTGTACCTAAAAGGAATAATCATCACGAGTTTGGAGGGGTAATTTTCTACTATGGATTAAAAGTTTTTAATGATTTTGACATTCTTGTTGGAATCCTCAAGTGCTTGGTTTTCCATTCTTATCAGCTAGTGTTTTTGTCAGTTATGCTTTGTGTCATGCAGTATTTACCTTCTTACTGTCAAATTCTATAGCAATATTGAAAACATGGGCCTATAATCTTTAGTTGCTTTCCAATGATTGATATATAGGGAAATGATTGTGAATATTATACGAAAAACATGTGAATATTCAATTTTCCATACTCCTTCGTTGAGGCAATATGATCTTTAGATACATGGGAGAATCTTCTAATTTTTTACATAGTGTGTTTGAAAATTCCATGATGTTGAATAATTTTTTTCCTTAGTGAATGAAAAATTTCTTTGCTTAGATGGAAAAGTTTAATGATTGTTTTTGCACTTTCTTTTGATTATTCTTTATAATACTTTTAAGCTAATTAGGGCAAATAAAGGTGGGGAGAAAATTCCTCATTTATATGAACTTTAAAGGGAATCAAAACCTTATGCTTTTACTTGCAAATTCAACCTTGCTTTGATAATGCTCAAGTTTCTAAGTGTTGAATTCCATGGTATTATGTATCATCTCATAGTGTAAAAAAGAACTTATATCAAGTACTTATAACTAGTGAGTTGGCTTGATTTTATGCATTTCTTCAATTGATTATATTGCATTTTCTACTGATTAATACATCTGAAAAGAAATAAAACCTTTATTGGACTATCATACATAATAAGATGTTAATTATCCCTATTTAAAAGATTTATCTTCTCATTGTGGACAATGTAAGAACTTATCAATTTATATGTGTTAATATGTATGCAATACTATTATATTTACATTTCATTAAGTACTATAATACTTTGATTGATATGTAGTAGTTTATCATTTATATACAAACTTAACTTTGTATAACGCGAATTTATCATGATATATTTAGGATTGTCATCATTAAAAAGTAAATCTATAAATAAACTACACATGTCCACGTTTAGGATTGTTAATTATGTAATAATTTGAAATCATAAGAAAATAATGAAATAAATATCATAACCATACAATAAATATTTATAAATAATTTTAAACGTAGTTGTTCATAATTCTTCTCAATTGCAATTTCCAAAAACATAATAATGTACCACACCAAACAAAATATTGTTCCATCATATTACAAATGTATATCTACTATATATTTAAGAAAATGTTAGTATAATGAAGTTATTGAATTAGACATTGTCATTCATTAACATCTGTCCAAAATTGAGGTCTTTTTGGTTTTTTTGTTGTTGTTTGTGTTTTATTACGTTATAACTTTGCATTAATTGGTGATTGACGTTGACAGACATAAATTAGTATTCTTCTTCTCCAAGCCAAGCTATTTTAAATGTGGGTTGCTGCCCGAAGCATAATTGTGGTTATTTTCTTCGTGCATCCTTCTTCTTCTTGATGAAGGTTTGAATTTTTCTTACTATTGCTTCTTTTCCTTCATGAATCGTTCTTCTTCTTCTTCTCCAAGAAAAGTTATTTCCGTTCTTCTTCCTCCACAAAAAGGCAATTTTACAGAACCAGAACAAAACCTTTCGGCCTCAAGGTTAGTTCTCCTTCTTGGCTTTTTTTATTATTTTTTTTTCTTACTTTTTGAAAGCCATTTTCATACTTGCTCTTACTTTTTCTTCATGAAAGCTTTAATTTTTTTGAGGTTTTTTATGTTGAAGATGGTTTCTCTGTCCATCTTCTTCTTCTTCATGAAGGTTTGAATTTGTTTTATTTTGTTGTTCTTCTTCTTCATGCATCCTTCTTCTTTGTGTATCCTTCTCCTTCTTTGTGAAGGTTCTATTTTTATTTTTTTTTACTTTTTTTCTGTTGAAGATGATATCTCCGTGTGTTAGTATTTTTTGAAAGTCGAGTTCATATTTCTCTTCTTCTTCGTGAAAGGTTGGATTTTTTTACTTCTTTTGAGTTGACATTGTGTCATCGTGGGTTTGTAGTTGTTGAAAGTTAGTAGGTTGAGTTTTCTTTGTTCTTCTTCATGGTCTTCTTTACTTTTTTACTTCTTCATGGTCTTCCTTTTCTGTGGGTTGTTGTTCATTGTGTTATTTATTTTTTTACTTCTTATGCGGCTTTCTTGTCATGAAAGGTTATGTTTGTAACTTTTTTTCTGTTGAACATGTTGTAGTCGTGACTTACTATTTATTGAAAGCCATGTTCAGATTTCTCTATTGTTTTTTATGGTGTTATTTATTTTTCTTTTGTTTCTTTTGTGCTCCTTCTTTTTCTTCAATAAAAGTTTAATTATTTTGAGGGTTTTTGTGTTGAAGATGGTGTCCCGTGGATTAGTACATTTTAGTGTTGAAAGTCAATAGCTTGAGTTTTCTTTCTTCTTCTTCATGGTCTTTTTCTACTTTTTTTTTTCAGGGTAATGATGAAGTATGGGAAACTACAAACGACAATTATTGAAATAGCAACTTTATCGCTCCTATTGTATAGTGATAGAAGCTCAAAAGTTGGAGAGCTATGTGCCCTCTTGGATGGAGAAGATCTCCAATAAACCAAGGTATTCAATAGGCCAAGGAATCGAACAAAAATTCAAGTAAGAAATCACGTCTCCACATAGTCGAGGTCAATGCATGAATCCAGAAGGATGTCTCTACAAAGCCAAGGTCATTGCAAGAAGCCAAAAGGATGTCTCCCTAGGTCCGATGCCACTAAGGGTAGTTGGTTGATGGTTCAAGATTTGCAAGGATGTCACCCTAGGATAGACCTCCTTGTAGCAAGCTAAGATTGAGAGGAGAATATTCCTCCCTGTAGGAAGCTAAGATTGAGATGATAATATTCGAGAATATAAAGGAGAATCTTGGAGAAAAATCTCATTACATTTGATGAATATAAACTAGATTAGGAGATATTATTGTTGTTATTTACTAATTATCTTTTGATTAGATTATTTGAGAGTATTTGATTATGTATATCTACAAAAATTGTACTTGACTTGCTTATAAATAAAAGTGTTACTCCCACGGTCAAGGGACAAAATTATTTTGACTTAAGTGAGTCATTAACTAAGGTTAAAATACTTCTTTCTTTTTGTCTTTGGTCTAAGATTATTTTACACATTTTTTGACCAGAACAATATATGTTATTTATTTATTGAGAGATATAAATATCATATTTATATATTAAATTAGATGTATTTTTGATTCATTTGACAAAGTTTGGATTTTATTTTATTTTATTTTTTACATTTCTTAATTCTGAAACATGACTTTGAAACACACATGTAATATAAACATAATATGAAAACAAAATCATTTAAGAGATTGCATCCTGGCACTCTAAAGAGTTAGTTAGTCTCACGTAGAGCGTACTGACTCAAGTGGTGAGAGTAGCAGGAGGTCTGGGACACTTTGACAATTAGCTCGGTAGAGTAATAGAGGTCACCACAAGTGCAAACATCTAATGAATCCGACTAATTATATGTATTTGGATAAGTCGTGTCTTGAGTCTTAGTGTATTGGTTGCGAGTCATCACATGATTGATTGATGTATGTATCTTGGACTATTAAAACGTATGCAATTGTATGATGAAATCATTTTCTACTCTAGCTTACCTTTCTGCTTGTGGTATGTTCTGTGTGTGTAGTTTTCTCTTTTGCGATGATCATCAATTTATTGATGTGAGCAAATGCGAGAACTCCTCATGGTCAATAGGGTAATGAAGATTCCACTGCCTAGTTCATCTTGGATCAGATCCTGCTTCTCTAAGTTTTCTTTAGGGCTGTAGCCCATGTACTGCCATGTTCTTTGGCCATTTATTTTAACTATTGTTCAACTTCTATCTGGTTTAGTCTAAGACATCATTGTGTGCCTCAATATTTTATTTTTAGTACCTTGGATATTGTAAGGAGTAGTGTTTATACTCCACGACTTTGCTTCTTACATTAATCTGTGTGACATTTCATTTAATTAAGTTTATCTATTAAATGGGACATTACATATTGAGTTATAGAGTTATCGAGTTATAAATAGAATTGTAGGATTATAAAGTTATATAGTTATAGATACAATTATAGCATTTAGAATTGGACGTTCAACTTCATGTCCCTGTATTATCATATGGACTATATGTTGTAGTTTCTGGAGTGGAAACAAAAAATTATTGAAAATACTAATTCTTTATGAAGATGGAAATATAATCACTATAACTACAAATATGGTTTGTAAAGAAATATTTGAAAATCTTTAGTGAGAGGTGTATACAAATTAATCTTTTATTTTTTGAATCTATTTTGAATGTAGTAAGTTTATATGTGTTCTATATGTGCAAATGATAATGAAGTTCTCTATAATAAGATTCGAAACATATATGTATATTGATGTTTATAATAGGTATATTGATGTTTATAATAGGTACATACACACATAAGGATTACAAATGTAATAAAACAAATATTACTATTATTAATGTTATCACCATGGTTAATGGTTGAAATTTCATATTGTTGCATTGAACATGAACATTATTAAATTACTCTTATTTTAAATAATATTTATCATCATTATTTAAAGGAAAATGATATTTTAACCCACTTTTTTTGACCCACTTTTAACCCATTGCTTTAATCACCATTAGATCATTTTTTTTATTCTTTTTAGTGATGTGATGTATGATCTAATGGTGATTGAAGTGGTGGGTTAAAAGTAGGTCAAAAAAAGTGGGTTAAAGTATCATTGTCCTTATTTAAAATATAATATTTATTTTTAACTTCTTGATTTAGTTCTAATTATATCAATAAAAACAAAATTTTGTTATCTTAAAAATAGTCATTTGCGTTGCAAGGGTAAAAAGGGTAAAAATACTAGTTATTTTAATCTTGGTTCTATATTTTTTTCATTCTTATAAACCACCTCTTCAACCTTTATAAAAAAATATGTAAATTTTGGTTTTGGTTTCTATAAGATATTTTTATTGCCTTTTGAATCCTATAATATCAATTTTAAGATAAATATAAATAGAATTTATTTTATATATTTTTTGAAGTTACACATATTGAAATTGTATTACAATACTACTATTCATAAATTGACATACTCATTCAACATTTTTTTAATATATAATAAGTAGTTAATTAATGTAATATAATATTATAGATAAGAAAATGATAATTTTCAAATTAAGACGAACTGAAAATAAAAAATAAAAAAAGTTCTTTAAATATCATTAACTTTATGGACTAAAATTATATTTAAGTTTATATATTTTTGTTCCATTTCCCTTCATCACATCTACTATCTTATTTGCTCAGCAATTTTCTTGTTATTATTCCGAGAGTGTAACTTTTTTACATGATTATAACTTTGTTTTTTGAAATTGTACATGTTCAAACCACGTAACCATTAACAGCTGGACTAAACCAAGCCCAAACCCAACCCAAATACTTTTAATCAGATCGGGTCGGGTAAGTCTCATTCACAGCAATAGTACCGTTAGGCGAGAGAGAAATTTAGGGTTTTGGTACGCCTATATATTCCTGGCAGCGAATAGAGCTTTGAAGCACCGATTCAGAGTTCTTCATCTTCTTAGGGAAATTAGTTTTCAGCCTATAGTTTCCTTCAATTTTTGTGATCTATATTAGATCTGCATGGTGCCTCCCGGGCATCTCTGAATCCACATGACGTGAACGCCCCGATGCACGTGCGAAATCGTTGCCGTTCGTGTTGCAGTTCAGCCCCAATTTTCCACGGTTGATCTGTGTCAAAGTAACGGCGAAATTCCTATTTTCAATTCTCTCTCTTATTTACGATTATTGTGTTGAATGCTCAATTTGCCTTGCTATACCTTCAGCTTCTTTTCGAACACGTGTTCTCTGAATTCGAAGCTAGTCCTAAAGGCGCAAATCTAAACGCGGTCGTTTCTACTTGGTGCGAGGGTTATTCCTTTGTGCCTTCGGAAATGATCGTTAAATGACCATTTCGATCGTAGATTTATTTGTTTGATTTTTTTATTATTTCCCCGGCCATGATTATACATTATCCGCGCTTCTGAGTTTTCTCGATGAAGTCAAATTGGTTAAATATGGTTGAATTTCTTTATATGAGCCATGTTCTTTTTTTGAAGAAAAATACTTATTGCTTTTATTTTCAAAATATTATTATTCGGCATATTGAAATTATGATTCTTTTTCAATTATTGGCTATGAGGATATCTATTCAGCTTTATGCCAGTTCTGCTTCTGAAAATTTGTGATTGATAGAGCTGTTGTATGTCTCTGAGCCTACAGCAATATTCTGTATTTTTATTTTGTTTATAATTTTTTTTTCATGGATTAGTTTTCTTTTATTGAGATTGCTGATGATGATTTAATCCAACTTCATGAGGTGCTGTGAAGCCAAGACCCTGTTTTCAGGGAGAACCTACTTGGTGAAGCTTCATTCATATGATATCCTCGGATTTTACTGAGGCATTTTACTATGAGGATATTTCTAGACTTTAATGTTTTGTATAATTTTCTTTTTTGTCCCTTAGAAATGTAAAATTCGACTACAATAACCAATGATTTTCCAATCCAACTTGCTAGAGGTTGTGGTTGATCCAAGACCCTGCTTCAGGGAGAACCTACTTGGTGTTACTACATTTCCTATGACAGCAACTACTTATCTGAGGTTGCTTATGTAGTTCAAAGTTAATTTATGTTAGTTGTTTAAATTGAGTTTCACTATACCCCGTTCTTATTTAACTGGTTCTGGGTCTGAAAAGCTCATAGATTGAGTGTTGTCATCAGCTTCATCTCTTGTAACTTACGAGATAGGAGTTAAATAACAGCACTAAATTTTTTTACTCATTTTCTAATTTCTTATGAGTGGTGATTATATATAGTCACTTGCAGTTTCTAATTTTTGTATTCTAATCCTGCCGTTCGTTATTTTAGTTTTGGAAAATTTGGTCAATTTTGTTATCCTTCACAATGAGAGACATTACGACACCGGTGTTTTAGGAGGACTCAACATTTTACTCCTCGAAACCATTGCCTCCAGAGCGGTGTAACTAAATTATAATTATAAATTCTTAAATTATTTAATTAAATTGGTATATACTATAAATAATTAAAACTTAATTCAAATGAAATACAGAATATGTATAAAAATTTAATACGAAGTTATGTTTTTTTTCCTTTAATTATACTTAATTTAAGTATATTATGATTTCCATATGTTTTAATACCTTAATGAAATTAAATTACTAAACCCTTATTTAGTAAATACAATAATAATTCCATTATTTAGTAAATAGAGTTTAACTTGAAGGTTGCTCATGTAGTTGAATAGAGTTTAACTTAATTATTTTTAATCTTATAAAAAATGGATTACAAAAATATTTTAATTATTAAAAAAAATTAGGACAAAATTGAATCAGATACAAAATCGAAATCAACACAATGATGACATCTGATAGTGACACTATGTATTGCAATGCCACGTGGTATTGACAATGTCACGTGTCACAGGACTTGACACGTGACATTTTTTTTTTTCAAAAAATTTAAAAAAAATTAAAAATTTTAAAAAAATTCAAAAAAACCACAGACTGCCACGTGACACGTTGACTAATAGCGTTAGTCAACTCTGTTTGAAAAGAACCTAATTGAAACATTCAAAAGTTGGGATGCAATTGACACTTTTTTTAAACCGGGTACCTATTTGATACCCTAACCCCAAACTGGGTACTATACAACTAATTATACCTTTTCTTTAAATGAACTTTTAAAATCGACAAAGAGATTTATCATTTAAGGTAGGAGCCCCTAATCTTGGCACATAATTACTTATAATCAAACCCTTTGCCAATAATATATGCACAATAAAAAAAAATATAAGAAGAAGTTCTTATAACTCTTAGAGAATACTTCTTTTTGAATATTGACATGCTTTGTACTAGTAAGGCATTAATACCATGAGAAGAATTGAAAAATTAAGAAGAATTTAAACTTATGATTAGAAAACAAGCCAAACTTAACAATGGAAAAAGTTTTTCTTTTTCTTACCAAATGGGTCATTTTGACACATTTATTACATAAATAGGTCAATTGACTAATTAATTACATCACAAGGAAAAGGTCGTGCAAACTCAATACAACTTCTATGTTGGAGTTGTATGAAATTACGACGATTTATTCTCAAATTTAAAAAAACGTGAAGTTGTCATAAAATGTAACGACTTCTGCAATTTTGTTTTTAACTAAAATCGTTATGATGAGTAACAACATTCAATTATTACATTATTTTAATATTTATTTTTTAAATTTTACAAAAAGATCGTTAACAAGATCACACTTCTCTCTTTATTTTTTCCTAACTTTTTTATAATTTCTAAAATTAATTATATATATATTTTAAAATAATTTGATTAAAAATATTCTAAATGAAATGTTATTAAAATTTTGCTATTTTAAAATTTAATATTTTAAATTTGTTATTACATTTTATTACTAGATATTAAATTCGTGATCTTGTTAATGATTTCTCTATAAAATTTCAAAAGAAAAAAATACCCACATGTTAATGGATCGGGTACAGATATCATAGTATCCGTACCCGTGAATATTCGTACTCGCTAAATTTTACAAAAATACTCTCATATATATATTAGTAAAAAACATTGTGACCTAATTTTTTCTAAGTTGCACATCTTGTCTTGTCTTCTGTCTTCATTTTTCCAGCTTCAAGTATTGGTACATTGTCTTCTTCTAGGTACAACCCCTTGACATTTTTCTCTTTATTTTCTTTGAAATTGGACATATACATCATACTCTACATAGACAATGACGTTTATGGTATGCTTGTTGTCAAATGATGGAATCAAAATAAGAATACTTGACATTATTGTTTATTTTGTTTATTTTTGTAGGAATCAATCGAAGAAAGTAAGTTTGTTGATCAAAGCACTAATTAAAGAATTTTCATTGTGTTGAACATCATTTTATATTTACTTTTATAATTATTTGGACTTGTATGAACTTGAGTTTATTTGAACTTTATTTAAAATTTATGACACTGATGTATTTTATTTTATTTGAATTTATGATTAAATATTTGTTTTTTAAATAATTTTTGTAAATACCCGTGGGTACTCGCGGATATGAAAAAAATAGGTGGGTACCCGCATGACGGATACCCGACAGATATGGATATGGGTACGAAATAGATATTTATCCAACAGGTAGGATACGAGGGAGCTATTACCACTACAAGAAAATGTCTTATTAGTAGCCAATTTTAGTGACTAAAAGTTGTTAGTCACTATAGTGACCAATTTAGATACCAATTTACAAAATTAAAATTTATTGGTTACTAAAATAGTCACTAATATAAATAAAAAATTATAATTGATCACTAAAT
>Ga0209589_1013190_pt1 | contig 10903 bp, 4 predicted proteins | sample CowpeawhiteBW_FD_187525 | JGI IMG/M metagenome (GOLD analysis project Ga0209589, IMG submission 187525) | Root nodule microbial communities of legume samples collected from California USA - Cow pea white BW (SPAdes) (version 2) | ecosystem: Host-associated > Plants > Roots > Nodule | place: USA...
TAACAAAATTAAAAAAAAAAAAAAACAAGAAAGTATACATTGAATTTGTTTTCTTAATGTAAATTAATTTAATGTTAAGAAAGTTGTGTACCTTTTATTTTCTCACATTTTTCTCTTCACTGTGTTGTCATCAAAATTTGTCGTGTCACTTTATTGTTATCACTCTGTCACCATCACTTGTCATTGTCTCATGTTGTCACAAAATCAACCCTCTCTTATTGTGTCACATTTTGTCTCCTTCCACATGTTATAATTTTTTGCTCCTTACATTTTTGTTTCATTGTGTTGTCGTCTCCTCCCTCTCTTCAGCTCTCCATTTGGATTAATTTTTGTTATTTGGTATTTATGTTTACAACAGTGATTTTTCGAAGACCAATGTTAAATTACGGCAACAGTTCAAGCCAAAATCGTCATTAATACGTTTCCTTTAGTAACGGATAAAATCCATCAACATATTAATTTGTTCCCTTTAGTAAAATCATTTTCAAATGTTTTATAATACTATAGTTTTTTATAATTGGGGATTATCTAATATGAAGTGTCATTTTTTCCTTCAAAACACATATTTGACTTCTTCTTTTTTTTTTTGGGGTTTTTGTTTACGTTCTTGCTAGTTTTGTAACCACATGATGTTCATGTTGTGTTAGGAACCTGCATGACATTCCATAGATAGGGTTGACTACATCTCATACGTATAGTGTTCTTATTAGGAAAAGTATACTATGACTCTCATTTTTTGACCCTCATCATTTATTTTCTGACATGATTTAGTGTGAGTCATTGATTAATATATTACTATCTTTTTCTTTGAAATAATCAATAATTTATACCAAGTCATGAATAAAAGATGATAGTCAAAAAATATAATCATAATATAATTTTTCTTCTTCTTATTATCTATATTTTACTACAATCTTAAAAGACTTATGAATGAGAACATGAATATTAACACCGACTCAACAGCTGAAAAATCAAACACTCATGTTGCAACATAACCATATTTGCAAAATCCGTAGAAGTTTCAAAATTGAAGCGTTGTCTTATTTGTTGCGTGCAAATTAAGTTCAAATAATGTTTGAAACACGGAAAAAGAAATGGTCATAATATCTCTTTTCATTAACTAAAGTTTATCCTACTGTCTTGGTTAAAAAACTTATTAAATTCGTTAATAACTATTTAGATTAATAAAAATTAATGGATCACATTCCCATTGCACTTCACTGATACTAAAAACAATCGACCAAAAAAATATTAGTTCTTTTGGGGTTAAAGTCTATTTTTACTCTCTTATAACATTTCAAAACTTGATTTTACTTTCTATAAAATTTCAAAATGATTGTTGATGATTCATTAAAGTCTCAACACTTTCGATATATATATATATATATATATATATATATATATATATATATATATATATATATATATATATATATATATATATATATTATAAAAACTAAAATAAATTTGAAATAAATCTTTTATCTCTTCCTTCTATGTATACTTTTTCAAAGAGAACAAAGACATAAAATTTGAGGTAGAAGAGAATGCCGAACCCAAGTGTGTGTCAGTTTGTCTTTATCACAGTTTGTTTGATTAGATGTTATTCCACAAATAGTTCAATAGTTGACTACTAAAATGTTGGATAATAATATTATAATTCTATTTTTTTTTAATTTATTATTCCGATCACTTTTACATTATCGTATCATATTACTAAAAGAAATATTAAAATAGATAATTGAAAGATAATTACAATAAAAATGAGTAAAAAAATTAGACAAAATATTATTATCGTAAAATATTAATGTCAATCCACTTTATGCAACCGCTTAATTAAATTCATTGTACATTTTCGTCTTAGCTTAGATTATTTGGGGTCAACTCCAACTGAAATATAATTTTGTTAATGTATATATTTAGCAATTTTAAGTTCCTAATAAATCACAAGTTAACTAATTTTATTTCGAAATAGAGCAATTCATATTAAATGAAATTTCTAGTGATGGTTAATGGTAATTACTTAAATTCATCCTATGTTTATGTGTTTGTTTTAGATATTTACTTAATAAATACTATTTTTAGAATGAACATTTCACTAAGTTGTTGTTTAGAGTTTCTTAAGACACGTCAAGACGTGACGTTATATGTTAATATTTTTTTTTCTTCAAAACTTCAGTATATCTTACTAAATTATTATAAGTTTATCCATATACGTGTATCTTTTAAAAGGCGTATTTGAGTGATCTAATCCCTATTTTTTAATATATTTAAAATAAAATTTATTATTCTTGAAAAATAATTTGATATACATTAGTACTTTTAGTAATATAACTGTGTTTTAGAATAATCAATATATAATTTATTTAAACGCTTCTAAACACACATTAATAAGGAAAGATATATTTTTCTAAAGAATAACGGCATTCCCTTGAAGAGTTACTAAAAGTTTATCTAGTATACCACTGTCATAATAGAGATGTAAATTTTATTGAATTTTTTTTATAAATATATTATAATACTTTTTTATAAGAATTATATTTTTTTATAATTTACTTAATAATAAATTATACTTATGAACTGACAACAAAAAGATTAAGATATATAGTGAAACAATTTTCTTATCACACTACAAGTTTTTTGTGTTTCTTATAGTCGTATTAAACTACCTTTTATGTGTTGATTAAGAAGAGATGTTAATGATGTATGTGATTAAACTTTGGAGGTTATTAAAGTAATACAATCTGAGTTTCTAGAAGTGTATAGAAAAAAATTTTGCTTGTAGGTACCCTAGGTGGCTAAAGCTAATTCTAGCATATGATCATTAAGGTATTATTTTAAATATGTGAATTGTATAATTGTTGACTACACTGGCCATATTAATATCAAGATTAAAGCATGATTAGTAAATTTGGTTAATTATAAACTAATCATGATAATCATTCATATTTATCAGGTTCATTTAGGTAAAAAAAAAAATAATCCATGAAATATAGTATAAATAATATAGTATGCCAAAAAAAAAAAGAGAAATATTTCATTATTACAATATTTATTGTTATTTGACCTATTTGATTATTTTTGAGAGTTAGAATGTCTTTTACATGTAGACCTCCTCTCGATCTTAACAAGACGTAGACTTAGAATATCTCAACATGAAGTAGGAAGCATCTCTCTTATGAGATTACCGTCCAAGTTCTAAAACATATCGGTTTGAATAGTAAAAAGTCTTTCTAAAAGTTTGAAAAATCTTCACAAAATATTTTCAGTCTTGTAATAACAATGTTAGAATAAAAGTATTTACTTTTCAAAAGATAGTTATCAAATAAATAATCATTAATAAGATATGAGTTCAACTCATACATAAAAGATTAACACTATTTTCAATCCAAAATTTTAAGATAATAAATTATTAGTCTTCACTTTTATATAATACTCGATGTTGTATTTTTATTCGATTTAAAACTTTGACTGAGATCTTAAATTCTCCACCACCACGCACGGCCAACTTATCAATTACAGATATTTGTTCTGAGGATTGTTTTCCATGTGAATCGTTGTTCTACGTGTATGTTTTGATGAAGATTCCGAAGGTGGTGGCAGTGATAACTTCAATCTGGATGTCAAATGTCAAACACTGGACACACTTGAACAGAAATTTCCAGTCTCAGTGTAGCATCACTACCTAACTACTGAATTATCAAGTTTTTTACCTACAAAACCATCACTGTCACTGCCTAACTTGCTTAGAGCAAAAATGATAACCACCCATAAACCCCATAAAGATTCTGCTTCCCATGCCCAAATAAACTTTCTCCATGTTCATTGGGTTTTCTACCCTTAATTCAATTTCCAAATTGGTTTGGATTTGATGGTGAAGCTCCATCACTCACAGGTTTATGCTTTTCAACCACATGCCTTAACACCAGAAGTTAGTGCAACTTTCCACACTTCCATCAAATCAGACCATCTTACCACTTTCAGAACTTCTTCATACCACCTTTTACATTTCTTTCCAGGATTATTCTTTTTTAATCACAAAAATATCTGTTTCTTTAAATTTATCAAAAATAATTAACATTTCTATAGGGTTTTTAAAATTTTACTCATATCACATCTACTATTTCTAACCTCCCTTACTTGGCCTAATCATCCTTTGGTTGCTTTATTTCTTTTTCTTAAAATAACTAAATTTATTTAATGTATAAATTAAAAACAAAAACTTTAACATATATGTAAATTGTAATTAACTTAATTACTAATTTAATCTTATAAAAAAAATATAAAATCGGATAATTTAAAAAAAATAATAAATTGAATAAAAAATAACAAAAGAAAAAATTTAATAGTTTTAAAAAAATGGAAAACAAATTTGAACTTAATAATAATAAAGAGATAAAAATAAACTAAAAAGCAGACTAAATCAATAATTAAGTTTTTATAAATTAATATAACTACAAAATGTATTCTATATTTAAAGTGGTTATTTCAGTAAACATTGCTTTATAAATATAAAGTTCTTTTAAAAAATCATTACATCTTGTAATATCTTATTATAAACATAATTTTAGTGATAGATAAATTCTTAAATTGTTTTTATTAATTCTAGAATATAAAGCGATATATTAAATTTGAAACTGAAAAAGTGCCTGAAGCAACGCGTGTACGTTTTGACAACTGTTGTACTAAACATACTTAATGACACTTTCCACTTAAAGTTACATCAAACCAAGAATAATAATGTATTAAAGTAAGCTCTGGAAATCTATAAACATATTATATTATTTATGAAATTTCATAATTAAATATATATTTAATTAAATTTCAAGTATGAATATTTTTAATTGAGTATTTAAATTTTTTAAGTAAATTTTTGTGATCAATCTTTTTTATTAATCGGATAACGTGATTTTTATTTTATATTGTTATTTTGTTTACTGATTTATATATATTAAAAAAATACAAGATTATGTTATTAATATAAAATTTTATTATTTTAATAAAAATAATGATAACAATCATTGATTGTTGTAGGTGATAATATTGAAGAGTACAAAAACTTAGTTATCTCAAATATATTTAATGAAAACAATAAAAATCATTTATCCTTTATAATCACTATAATGTCAATATCTTTTATATTAACTATATAAAGTCACCTTTATTAATATAAGAAGCTAAATAAAATACAACCATGTCACTTAATAATAATGAAGAAAATTAAACGAGAGTTTAAAAATATCTAAATTTGTCATAAACTTTAAACTTAATTATAATTTAAATTTAAGATATTTTCTTTTTTTGTAAATTAGTGTTTTATCAATTTTATGATATATATATATATATATATATATATATATATATATATATATATATATATATATATATATATAATATACTGATTATATTATCAGTTCTGAACTATTTATTTCAAAAGATTTGAGATGTTAAATATTTTAATTCAAAGTGTCCCCGAATTGGGTAAATAATATAGTTAAATAAAATTTTAATATTTTAAGGTTATTCATTATATTTATTTTTTTATAACTTTTTTGTAGTATGTTTTTGAATTCTAAATTATGACAATATAATTATTAATTACCTTTTAGATTATTTTTTAGTATATTTTTTTATTATATATGAAAATTATTAAATTATTTTTAAATAGATTATTTTAATTAATAGCACAAGGTTTTCAAATTTTATTTTATAATCAATAATAAAACTTATTTAATCAATACTGTATGGAATACAAATTTAATCAACTATATCTAAAATTAATTTGTAGTAACCAAAATATTTGTTCGAATTTAAAAAAGAATGTAAGTGTATAATATTTTTTATATATTTTATGTATTTGTATGATTAAAATAAACTTATGTTGATGAGATTAATTTTAAATAATATTTTAAAAGTTTATTTATATATGTTTTCATTACGTGAGTTAATCAAGGTTAAATAACTTTATTTATTTTCACTAAGTATATTTTGACTTGAAAAGAAAATTAAACTAGAGGAATGGATAAATGCCTTCTCAACGTGCCTATTCTAAATAAGTTTTTTAGTCATTATTGAGATCATAATCATGTGATCTAAAAGCAAAGTTAATCTTACTGAGTCACAATTGTTTAGATGTATTATACTCATTTCTCTCTCTCTACAATCACTCTTTAAAAGGACCGGAAAAAAAGTTGCTAACTTTTATAAAATTTAGGTTATTGTTAAAAAATTTCAAGATGATTTTTCAATTTGTTTTAGTTTTAGACAGTGTTCTTTTAGGATGAATGATTGAAGGAAGAGGGAAAAAAAGAAATTTGAATGATTAAAGGGTGAAATTTGTGTTGTTTCTTTTAAGAGATTTAGAGGTTATTTTGATATGGATTAGAGAGTAAAATTTTTGAAAGTTTGTGACTAAATTGACTAATGTGATATATTAAAAAAAAATTAATAGATAAAAGAGTTAGATTATCAAAATATCTCTCGTTAAAAGTAATATAAAATGATATATAAATTATTTAGAATTATTTTATAAATTTTATTGAATGATTGAAATTATAAAAAAAAAATATTTATAAAAAAATAAATAATACAATATACTTGGTATGAAAATAAATTTAATATGTAAGGTGGGAAACAATTTATTTACATGGAGATTTTATTTTATTTTTAATAATAATTTTAGAAGTAATAATTTTTTGTTATAACCATAATAAAATTTTATTTGTGTTATTAATCTTTATTATGTTATTTTCATGATAAGGAGAAATGAATAAATCACATGCAAGAAAAATGAAATATGAAGGAGTAATTTCATAAATTAAAGTGTCACCCTTTAATCTCATCATGCAGGGAGAGATTGCATTTGGAATGAATCCTCCTAATAATCATTCGACATCACCTTTTATCACCTTCAAATGAATAAGGTAATCATTTGCTAATTCTCACTTTCCATTCTACGTAAACAGTAAATCCTTCAACAAAAACACAGTGTTAATTTGATCTTGATTTGTGAAAATTGTTAAATTTAGTCTTTATTTCTTTAAAAATATGCAATTTGGTCATTTTTGTTAATTTTTTTGAAATGGATTAAGAATTTTTTATCAAATATGTTAATTACACTAACAAAACAAATCATCTTTATTAACTATTTCAATTTTGATAAAAAATTCTTGATCCATTTCAAGAAATTTAATGAAAATGACAAAATTGCATCAATTTTTCATAATCAGGACCAACTTACATCAATTTTTTATAAATCATAACAAAATCACATTAATTTTCAATCAAGACCAAATTAAGACTAAGAAAATTAGAGGATTAAATTTATATTTTGGATGAAAACAAAGGTAATTAAACCTAAAATGTATTTATCTAAATACACTTGTAATTTGTTTTTTGTGTATTGTATTTTGTTATTAGGACATATCCTCTACGGTTTTATAGGTGCTCCACAAGTGTAGAGTTGTCTTGTTAGGGTATTTTCTTTTATTATTGAAGGGTTAAGCCAGCAACAACCCTCGTAGAAGGTTGGTAGAGAAGAAAGGAAAACGTCAATGGTGGAGAAGAGAAAACAAAAATGGTGGAAGATAGTGAACGATGGATGAAAGTGAGAAAAAAAAAAAAAAATCTGACACGTGATTACCTTTACATATCAACTAAAAGAAAAATATCACAATAAATTTTCTTAATTAGAATGTAAACCAAATCAAGAAAAAAACTAAAATATTATATCAAATAAATCTGATAAATATTAGAATCAAAATATTAATTAAATATACAAAAATTGCTTAATTTTCTTTATTGAATACCATACTGGTCATATATGCTTCATGTTAGGTAATTAATATTTTCTCATGATGGAACACAAAATTGTTACTGTATCAATTGAGGTTGACTCAGACGGAAAATACTCATAAATTACTTGTAGTATTATGAAATCATTTCAAATTTCAAACATTTAAATCCGATATAGCAGCAAATTTATTAGAATAAATTTAGATATTATATTAAAACTGATTTATAAGATAAAAATGTTTAGAAATATATAAATATAAATTGACTTTATTTTTAACAGTTGAATATTTAATAAAAATAAAGTATATTTAAATTTTTAACGAAATTCCGTTGGAGTAAGAATGTTATAAATTTGATGATGAAGACGTTGAAGCATAGGAAAGAATGTGTGAAATTTGATTGATTGCAAAATGTTAAGTCGGTATCGTTTTGTAGATTATAAAAGCATGTGAATGTAGCAGACCGCGACGAAGAATTTAAGTAACCTGTGTCCAAGTTTGTGGCAAAAACCCAAAATTTTTGTGTTTCTAAAGAAAGATAAGTTTCTCCAAAAGATAAGATTGCCAAACCAGAATAATTTAACTCGGTCATGTCGAGTAACCAGAAACTTCCATATATTGCTACACATCACAATAATTATTTAATTCAAACTTTCCTTTTCTAAATCACAAATATCTTTTATGCCAGACACTCATTATTCTATAAAATTATTTTACCAGCAAAACTCCTATTTAAATTTTTTGGAACTGCATTTAATATATATATTATTTTTCTTTTAGCTTTTTCTTTTTATATTAGATTGAGTTTTATCTGAATGAAGTACATATTGGGTTTTGAATTATTAAGATTTAATTAAAATGAGTGGAGGATGATGCTTTATTAAATTTTTGTGCTGATAATTTTAAATGTGTTTGGGAGTTGTATTTATTATATTGGTATTGGATAAAATTTTGAAAATAAATTTATTTTATTGCATAATGTTTATTTTTTGATATTTTTGTTAAAACGAAGACAATATTGCAATTACGGTGAAATTTTCACTTAAGATAAAAAAACTATTTTTTTTTCTTTTACTTTTGTGACGTTTTTGGCGTTGTGGGATTTTTTTCCCAATTCACTAGGCCAAGGCCTAATTTTTTGTTAGACCAAAATGATAACTTAATGATTAGTATATCTATTAATAATAAATTTTGGAGATAAAATGATTCAAAATTTAAAAAATTCAATTTTACATTAAAGTTAAATGACTAAAAATATGTCTAATATTTTAAAATTAAAAGAAAAATTATATTTTCTAATTAATATTTTGACATGACAATAAAATTATTCTACCCATTATATATATTCTACTTATGCAATATAAAAGTACGAATTGAAAAAAAAAACATTAACAATTATTGCTTATAATAACATAGAATAAAAAAAAATCAAGTATTTAAAAATTCATTTCATTTTCTTAAAATTCTCATGTTTCTTAACTTATTTTCTATTTATTTTATATCGTTAACTGATTTTCTATTTCTTTTATATCGTTACATAATTTAAATGTTTCTACACACAATATCACTACATTTTTCATGAACTATTTCTATAAAAAAATGTCTATAAATTAAGAATTTAACATTACTTATATTTTGATGAAGGGTAAAAAAAGAGAAAAATAGACAAATAAATAATATTTTGAATTAAAATAAATTGAATTAATTAATTTATTAAAAATTTATTTCATTTTATTTTATTTTTCAATTCTTATTGTAAAAAGATAATATTAAAAAAAAAAATACGGAACCACTACCCTTGAAGTCATGGTTGTACGAAAACAATTATAGTTGTATTATTTTAACCAATTTAATTGCTCTTCAACCAAAGGATAAGATTAATATAAAAACTTATTTTATAATTAAGTAAAAAAAAATATATTAATATTTATATTTACATTATTTTATTTTATTTTTATTTTTATTGAATTAAAATTTAATTTTTGTAATAATTTTTTATTAATTTACATGTTGATATTTATATTATTATTTTTATTTGAATTTTAATTATTATTTAAGATATTTAAATTTAAATTAAGCTCATTAGAGCAAATTTTGATAATTATTTTGAAAAGAATAAGGCATTTTATTTTTATATATATTAAAAAATAAAATATTTATAATTTTTTTAAAAGGTTATATATATTTTCAATTATTTAACTTTCATGTGAAATTAAATTTTATTTGGGTCCCAAATTCTGGGAAACAATGTCTCGTATGAAGTAGAAAGTACAAAAGTAAAAATTCATATCTAATTATCTTCATATTTTAGGTTAAAAGTAATGTTAAATATAATAACGAAGACTACAAACAAAATTCAACTTCTCATATTATTGTTTAGAAACTAAAATTGTATTTAGCCCTTATAAAATTTATTTATTGAATACTCAGAAATAAAAGAATTCGATAATATATTAGGACCTAAAATTTGTTTAAATTTACATAAAGTCGTTGTAAGATTAAAAAAGGGTATACATTTGTTTCTGAACATTGCTAACGCACTTAGTTTTGGGTAAGATGACATTTCTTTTTGTTTTCTAGTTTGTTATGCATTATGAAATAAACATTATTATATTGGTTTGATTGGGAGCGTAGAGTCTAATAAATCAAAAGATATTAATCCAATGATAGTCAATATATATACAGTTCCTAAGATTCTAGGGTAAAGTGAGGTTTAATAAATTGAAGGTATAAATGTATAGCTATTCATGATTAAATATGAGTCCAGAGTTAATAAGCACAATATATTAATACATGGTAATTTATCATTATACAATCTTTTTATCTTAGATGCGACTACCAAATCTAAAATTTAGATTTTTGTTATGAGTTTTTTTTATTGTTTATCTGCTGTATCTTTAAAATACTTTAATGATTACTAATTTTAAAATTTTAAAAAATTTTAAAAAGATCTTTTAAAATGTTGTCCAAACTTGCATTAAGACAAAAAAAAAAAAAATATTCGATTGACGATGCATAAATACGAATTTGAATAATACTTTAATTTTTAAATAAGATATAGAGATGAAGACGAGTATGAATGATTCATGTTTATCCTATCTTTATCCCCA
>Ga0209589_1013191_pt1 | contig 10901 bp, 7 predicted proteins | sample CowpeawhiteBW_FD_187525 | JGI IMG/M metagenome (GOLD analysis project Ga0209589, IMG submission 187525) | Root nodule microbial communities of legume samples collected from California USA - Cow pea white BW (SPAdes) (version 2) | ecosystem: Host-associated > Plants > Roots > Nodule | place: USA...
ATTTGTTGCACTATTTCCCTTAAACCATTCAGATTGCTATCTATAACCCTGATAGGTAACTTCTTCTTCAAGGCATCTGACCCTAAATTCCCTCCGACTTGAAATCCCATGTTAATTTCTTTTGTTTTTTTTCAAACTCAATCACAGCCTTAAAATTTCGGACCTAGAATCATAAGAAATGTTATGGCATGGCATGACAAAATACATGTTATGCATGAATAAATAATCAAAATGCATGTACGATGATGCCACGAAAGAATGTACAGACGCATGACTTCATTGCTAATTCAAATAAAGCGAGAAAAATAAGATGAGAATTAAGATAATGCACATGTCTCCCCTTGTGCCTTATCAGAGGTTCGACGCCTAATGGTCCTAAGGTAAAATATATGCGCTTGCCAGGATGGTTCCCTAATACTTAAGGATCAAGGTCACTAGAGCTATGGTCCACTTCTTGACATTTCCCACAACAGTTGGTAGACAACAAGATGTGGGAGTACCAACGAAGTAAACAAACTCTAGCTGGGGTTCTCACAATGATTTAACAAGTTTATTTATATAATAATAATTTTAACAAATTTAGGATTTACCCACACTTGTGTCACATAAGTCTCTTTGTTGTTTTCATCCACCATCTATACTCCTTTTTTTCCCTTCTAACAACCATTTCCTAACTCATACCACCAAGCTCCATGCCTTTTTCTTGCTTTCATTCTCAACCGTATCCTATCATACACATGCTCTTTTACCATCATACAAATCATCAACCCTAGTGTTGGACAACATGGATTGCCTCTCTCTCTTTGGATTGTTTAAATATTCATACACATGTTTTCCCTAGTTCACAAACAAACAAAAGAGGGAAATATAAGACCAATATATGATATGTTTTATAGAAAGTAATTTAATAATGTATTTGTCGCAACCGGAATCGCGACGGGAAGGCGAAACGAAAAAGAAAACGGGTTTGAAAAAGAGATTTGGAGTCGCCACCATAGTTATTCTGGAAAACTATGGAAAATCATGAAAATAAAGCAAGTCTGCGAAAACCATATTTTGGATTCGGGAGTCGGTTACGCGTAGGGAAAGTGCTAGCACCCTATCGCGCCCGCCCGAGGGCGATACCTTTAATTAAAAATACAAAGTTGATGTGGTTTTCAAAATATTAATTTTCCCCGAAAATAGTAAGACAAAAAGAAACAAAAATATATTTTTTTAATTTTTTGGGCTCGACAAGGATTGATCTTGGTCCTACGTATTCTCATTAAAAATGAGAAATCAGGGTTACGTAGTTCTTTAAAAGATATTTAAAAAAAACAATTGAGAAAAAAATTGATTTTTGTTAGAGGTGAACCTGATAAGGACTGGCCTTGCTCCTACGTATTTCACGGTGGAGAATCAAGGATCACGTAGTTCTATAAAAAGATATTTTGTTTAAAAACGTTGATGTTTTTATATTTTGAAATTTTATATATTTTTTGATTTTTTTGAATCATTTGAAAACAGGTGTCATACGATGCGAGCGATCGGACAGACACTAAAAGGGGAAAAAAACTATTTTTGGTATTTTTGAAAAGGAGTGTCACACGGTGCGAGCGACCGGACAGACACAATAAAGTGAAAGAGAATATTTTTTCATTTTTTTAGACTTTTTTCTATTTTTTTTTGTAATTTTTGATAATTTTCAATTTTTTTTATAAATAAAAAGAAAAGAAAAGAGAAGAAATAAATAAATAAAGAAATAAAGAAATAAAAGATAAATAAATAAATAAAAAATTAATAACAAAAAAGGACAATTTAATTAGAAAAAGAAAGTAGAAAACAAAATATAAGAGTATATGAGTAATTAGTGGGAGGTACATGAAGTAAATGAGGTGTGTTTATTAAGGGTTGGGGTGCAGTAAATAAAGTATAAAACAAACCTAAAATAGGAGTAAAAAGTGAGTGTGGGAGTTGGTAAACTTAGGGGTGCAGAGAGTATATTGGACATGCCCAACTGAAATACAAAGAAGGGGTGTATGGATAAGAAGTGAGAGGTGCACGAAGAAAAGTAATGAGGAAACATAACAGAGTATATGGGGTGTGGATGAGGTAAAAAAAGGGGTACGTGTGGTAATTCAAGGCCTGTAGCCCCTTTTTTTCTTTCTCAGAAAACCCTAAAGCTAAATCTTCTTCTCCTCACTATGGCAGCCTTCTCTTCTTCGTTGCCGCAAGCCATCCCGACACCAATGGCAGGTGCTGCCGTCGCACTTCCCACGGACGGCGAGAGGCGCCACCGTCATGGCCAGTCACCGTCGGAGGTGTCACTGACGAGAACCGAGCTCCCCGGATCATCTCCTTTGTCGTTTCTCTTCCGCACGCGAGATAGGCCAGATCCCGGAGCTCCGCCATCGCACACCATGCCGGTCCAACCTCGTGTTCGTCAGCTCCGACTGCCGCGACCTGGACTGCCGCCACGATGCTACTGCCGCTTGCAGAGAGCACCGTCCGAGATGCCGGCAGCTACTCCTGTGGTTTTGCTTTTTCAATCTGTGTTGGGTTGTGATGACGAATCGTAGGGATGGGTTGTAACAGAAACAATGTGGTTTCTATTGATGATGAAGAAAGGGTGTGGTTGTAGTGCAGAATAAGAGTCCAAAATATAATAGGGGTTTATGATGAGGGTGATGATGGGAGAGTTTGTGTTGTGCAGAAATAATGGGGGCGGAGTGAAAATGAGAGGATGAGTGGGGACAACGAAGGATGATGGAATGCAGTACGGATGACCGTGTGAGTACTGCTTTCAGGTCTATGTTTTATTTTTTATTTTTATGCAGGTGTGACATGAAGATGATGGTGAACCAGAAAGTTAGTGAAAATGTGTTACAGAATATAACTGTTGATGAAATTTGTTTGGGTTCTGGTTTGGCAATTTCTTGCAGGTAGAAGGTGATGAGGGAAAGATGATGGTGGCGAGAGAGATTGAGGGTGAGGTTATTTTCCAGCACTCATTTGGGCAGCAGTAACACCCAAACAAGAACATATCTTAATAATGACAGATAAAATAAAAAATAAAAATAAAATAAAATAAAAAAATAAAAAAAAAAAATAAAAATAAAATAAAATAAAAAAATAAAAAAAAAAAACATTGTGCTCTGTTCTTTACTGTACCAGGTGCGATGGGAATAAACAAAATGAATAACAGATGTAACTATGCTCATCTCAAACCATCTTTCACCCATACATTCATGAACATCAATATCAAATCACGTTAACATAAGCTCTAATTCATACACCCATGAACATCAACAGCAACATCAAGTCACGGTAACATAAGCTAAGGAGGAGTTAACGTGAAAATAAAACTTAATGCACTAACAGTTTGCTTCCGTTTTCAAATTTGACTCCTTCTCTCCCTCACTAATTTCTAGTGCCCAAACCCCTCTCTGTAGTAATCCCAAAAAAAAAGACCCCTCCTCTCATGAATCTTCCCCTTTTTATTGTGTAACCCTCTGCACCTTCCAATTTCGAAATTTGGGACAAGACTGAGAGCAGATGTTGCTTCCTGCTCCTTCAGCCTTCATGACCATGCTACAGGCCCTTCCCAATACAAAACCATGATAGCATAGCATGCATGGATCTGACAACAAGAGACCTTACGTTACCTTCTTCTTTCCCCTTTTTCCTTTTCTCTTTTTTTTTTTCTTTTTTGTTGTTTTTTTCTGTTTTGTTGTTTTTTTTTACTAGAATGAGAAACGTAAAACAAAAATGGAGATGTAATAATAATAATGTAATAATACAAATAATAAGCCCAAATAAATAAATAAAACAAAATAATAATAATAATAAAATAATAATAATAAAATAAACATAGATATTTATTTATTTATTTTCTCAAACTAAAACATATATTTTTTTCTTTCATTAATTATTTATTTTTTTATTCTTCTCAATTGAACTTTAATTAATTAATTTTTTATTATTTTTATCATTATTACCCGGACGAAATTGGGTGTTGACAGTATTTTAACTAGGTAATTTAAGAAAGTAATTTATTTGGATTTTTAGATGGTATTTCAAAAATAGTAAAATAACAAATTTTTAAATTCACTAAAAAATTATAATTAATTACTTTCCCTGTATACCTGAGAATCCCTCTTTTCATTAAAACCCAATTTGATTTCTCTTAACTTCATTCACCAGCAAAACCCTAACCCTTTTCTCACGACTTCATCACTCTCCATCTGAAGCAATGGAAGCTCACGAGCGGCAACCGAAAACCACGAACCATTGTAGTCAGCAACTATCTATCTTTCCTTACTGATGTGATCTCTCCTTCCTCCCTATGATTTGTGTTTCTACTTTTCGGTACAGTGTCATCGACTCCGGTGAACCATAATGGAACAAAAACAAAAACAAAAACCTGTGGAAGAGCAATTTGGAATGCTAGCAGTCGGCAAAGGACATCCTATGGAACATGGTGTTTTTAGTGATTTGCACATCGATGTTGTGGTAGAGCATTGTGAAGAAGTCGAGCGTGTTGTCTCGGACGTGGAATTTGGGGGTTTTGGGTTGCAAGGCTTGGTTCGCTCTTACTCTCTCTCTCTCTCTCTTTCTTTCTCTCTGTGTTGGTTGAGTTTTGAGGGAGATTATGGTGAAATTTTTAAGGTAAGGGAAGCTAATCTCTTATAAATATAATTAATGCTTTTGCATGTACTACATTAGTTTGAATTGGTTTAATTAGTATAGCTAAACATTTGTATTGAACTACAATTGTGTTGTGAATGATGATAGTAAGGTATTGAGAGGGTAGGTTATGTTGGAATTAATTATCCTGTTATTTGAGCTATTGGTTAATTTGAATTAGTTTGATTGGTATAACTAAACATTTATATTGAATTGCAATTGTGTCGTGAATGATGATTGTAAGGCATTGAGAGTGTGGGTTATGTTGGGTTTAAATATCCTATGATTTGAGTTATTGGTTGATTTGATTGGTATGTGCCTTGTAATTAACAAGGATGTGTGAAATTGTTGTATTGGATAAATTGTGCTATGAAAATTGTATAGAATATGTGATAAAAGAGTTATGGTAGAAAAACTAAGGAATGAGTGTGATTCTATGAATTTTATGATTAAGTTATCTTTGTATGCCACACATTTTATTGATGATTGTATTGAGTTATGTTTGATAACGTAGGATTATTTGTGAAAAATCTAGTGTGTATTGGTCATCAAATTAGTTATTTCTAAGGGGAATTCTAATATAAGGTGAGTCCAAGTGTATTGAAAGGGGATTCCGAGAGTGAGATTATCTTGACTCAACTAGTATATTATTAATGAATATTCCGAGAGTCGAAGGAGGCTCCACATGGAAGACAATATGATATGAAAAAAGATCATACTTATGGAGCTAGTGGGGTTAACCTTGTCATGGCTTGGTTGGGACATTGGTCCTGAATGTTGGAACATCACTGGAGGATTTGAAAGCAAGCATGACAGGTGCAGAGTTTCACAAGTCCATTCAATACACTAGTCTTCCTGAAGCGGCGTTTATACATATGTTGTTGTTTGAGCCATTTTTTTATCTAAGATTTGAATGAGCTGATAGATATAGTTGTAAGGATTAACTATTGATCATTGATTTTGATGAATGTGAACTATTTTGTGATGGTTTTATGGAGAATGTTCATTGAATGAAATAACATGAGAATTTTAGTAAAGGAAAACTGAGAAAGACTAAGCTATGAACTGAGTTTTATTTTCGAAATATGTTTTCATTATCTTTATATAAGTTACACTATTAGATATATTAGTTTCAATAAGATTTAAAAAATGTTGCTAAAGCCTAAGAAAATGTTGCCATTTGCAAAGGTAACATTTATACACATGTTGTGTATAGTGCATGTTACCAAAAGGTTTCATTAACATTTTTATGTATTATTAGCATCACTTTTTAAAATGTTACCAATTAGCATCTTTACTAACATTATAAAAATGTTGCAAATTTAATATTTTTGTAACACTTTAAAAATGTTACCTATACATCTTCTAATATTTAAAAAATGTTACCTATTAATTTTCTAACATTTAAATAAATGTTTCCAATTATCTTGTTTTGTAACAATTAGAAAATTTTACAAATTGTCCTTTTGTAACATTTTAAAATTGTTACAAACTATTTTGTAACTTTTACATTCAGATTTAGCAAACTAGTTGAATGAGATAGGATTGAATTTGGTTGTTATAAAATCTAGGGAGGAGAAAGAAAAAGAAACATGTATTGCTAAGATTGGAGTGCCAGGGATATCAAAACGTTGCCAAGATTGCTAAGATTGAATTTTCTCAGTTAAACATTATCATATCCAATAAAAGGTTTAGATTAAAGATGTCAAAACGTTCAATACTTAGCCAGCTAAGGCTTACTGTCACACCCGATACCAACATACTAAGATACACAATATAGTGTCCTAAAGAGAAATACTTAATTCAACATATAAAACCTTGAAATATTTACCCTTCAAAGCGACAAATCTATTGTAGAATCATTTACACATTAAAGTGTACCTAAACCTACTCCATTAACTTCATTCTTTTCATGTTTGGCTAAGAGTTTACTCATTCACACAATCTTAAAATCATTTTTATATTAATGAATGGGCCAAATCTCTTTAGGATCAACCAACATTCCAACAATGGCAGCACATATGGCATCCTATTTTTCAGTCATGGCTACCCTAGTATCAAGAAGGATGACAAGAATCATAGTTCTACACTAACAAGAATAAAAATAAACAATTATTATTCATACCACTCTAGCTCCACATTGCCTATTATTTTGGCTACAACTGAAACCACTACACCCACTATTCAAAGATGCACTGATATTCACATTGTAACATCCTCTAGCCACTCTGCACCATAGAGTGCTATGGATAATTACAAATGAGTATTAAATTATATCCCATCACAAATGAAAATATAAGAGATCTGCTATACTACTGGAAAATCTATCTCCTAAAATAAACATTGAATTTCATCTCAAACAACCAACTTTCCCGCAAAGCCCCCAAAAGAATGATTTAAAAGCAATATACCTAGTTCATTTTCCATCGATTATATAAGAAATTCTTCTTATTTTTTGTAAAAGAGAAACCACAGGAACAATATGCCAATAAGAAACAAGGAAATGAAACAAAAGACATCAAACAATGAAAATATTGGCTAACCAGAATCAACGAATTTAATTTCCCTCATGGTGGAATCATGAGACCTCAATGATTTAGTAAAAAAACTGAGCAAATTTGGATGACAAACCATACTGAGCTATAAATTTTAAAAGGGATTAAAATAGGAAACAATAAAAAGTAGGACCTACCTGTCTAGGGCCTCTTCAAAGCCATCTATGTTAACTTCAAAATAATAGTTGGTGTGTTCAGATGATGTAACAACATTGGTACTTCCTCCACGCCGCATTAGAAAGGCAAACACAACAATTAAGCCAAAAAAATTTCTTTGACAAATTTAATAATATTTTAAAAAATAATAATACATCAATGGAATTGCTCCATCTTTAAAAGACGAAGTCAGGAGGGAATTGGTCTCTGCTCAAGGCATGAGCACTAGGGTGGACTATCAGAAGGACTAATCATATAACTGCAAAAATCTTCATCATCAACCTCATAATCTCTGCTTTTCTTCTTAATGTTGTGTTTTGTTTTAAAGTTATGACCATGAAACAAAAATGACAAGGACACAATTTTAATGCATATAAATAGGTAAAAATAATGAAAATATATTTCAATTACACAATTTCAAGTTTCGATTATGACCTCCTGAGATTCTATATGACCAAGTTTCCAAGGATCTCCTGAATGCTTAATGGAAATTATATGGCTTGCTTCAGTTCCCCCACCATGTCCACAAATCTACAAATTGATCACATTATGATGTGTATGCTTCGCAAAGGGGGGAATGTGTAACATCCCGACCAGATATTACGAATTTAATTAATAAAATAAAGAAATAATAAATAGGCGTCATTTATTAAAACATCATTTCCCAAAAACACAGGAAATTTAAAGCTTTATTACGTCATTATAAAATACCTCAATTCCATAATTATAAAACTCCATTACAATATCAAAGTCTAGTAATGTAAAAGATTACAATTTATTCAAAAACATAATAAAATATGGTAAAACTCCTCCCAGTCTAGCCCCCACTTCAGCTCTATGCCTCACCAGATCCACCTGCAACATCCTCTGCTTTTGTGTACTGCATACACGATCATTGCCAAACACAAGCAGATAGGGTGAGCTAACAGCTAAAATAATCATATATATATATATATATATATACACACACACACACACAAACACACACCTACCAGTGACAACTGGTAGAGCACGTGCGGGAAACCATGCTACAGACCACACTCAGTAACGCCAGGTGGAGTTCCCAATACGAATAACATTTGTAACGTCCCAAGACTACCAAACTCATCAATTTAATACTGAGGAGGGCATCTAACTAGACCCATCCGTACGTGGTACAACACGCACACTCACACCGACAACACTAACCAACTTAAGCCACAACTCAAGAGTTCCTCGTGTTCATCCGCCATCCCGAGCCACAACTCAAGAGATGCCATTCCAAGCCACAACTCAAGGAATGCCACGTGCTTAACCCTTATCCAGAGTAACAACTCAAGGGATACGTTCCGAGCCACAACTCTAGGAACACTAGCAAGCTGACCTTTGAGATATCATCAAAGCCTTGTAGATCACGCACATCCAAAACAAGCAACACAATTTCTGCTGCAGCAATATAGCATGGCGCTGCTCACGAGTCGCTAGGTACTACACGCTCCTAGATCACCTGGCGGTAAGCGGGGCTCACGTGCCGCCAGGCTCCAAGCGCTAAAGTGTCCATTGATCTGCAGATATCGCTTGGTGGAACCTCTCTCACTGTCAGGCACCACTCGCACCAGGACCCCACTACTTTTGTAGCTATCGCCTGGCGGGGCAATATTATTTTATTATATCTAAGTTTATATAAGTTTACCGTCTCTAATGAACTTTTATTTTAAGTAATAATTAAAAAAAATAATTTTATCTAATAAATTACAAAATTTTGAATTTAAGTTTTTGAAAAATATATTTATTTATATTTTGCTTATGTTAACTATGAAATAGTTTTAAATCTTCTTTCTATCATGTCTTTGTAACTATATAGTGTTAATACAGGTAACATAAGTGATTTGATGAATATAATTCAATAGTATTTTAGATAATGTGACAAACTTTTTAACTTAACAATGTAGGCAATAAACATAAACTTAACACAGGTAACATTATAGACTTAAATAAAAATGTTATCTGAAATATATCTAAATTTAAAAGAAAATATTGGCTACTTGAAATAAAATAAATAATATATTGTAAAAGTTATTCATTTAAGGATTAAAAAATAATTTAGAAGTAGTAATGATTTTAATGGTGACACTCTACTTCTTTATTCATAAAAAGTTCAACTTTAAATATATTTTCTATTAATTAAGTTTGATTTCATAAGAATCAACATCTTTCTAAAACTTTTTTTAAGCGCTTTCTTTGTCTTATTTCTAAATCTCTAACTCTATCTTTCATTTGTTTGAAATTAGAGTGCGCCATAAGACTCTTGCGTCGAGGTTTACAATCCTACTTGATCAAAATCTTAAATAGAGTAAGTTAATCTTTTGCCATTCTTTTTGTCCTTTTAAGAAATGTGATACATATGGGTATTTTTTGTTGGCATGTGGCGTTTAAGGTGTCAAGATGAATCTTTGTTTGGTTAGGATTGTTAAGATGTGTTTTGATCGTTGATCAAAGTTTTCTTTGTGCAAGTAGAGAAACCTATGTGAAGTAGATTTTGTGGGGAGCACCTAAGTCTAGAAGCATCTATCCAGGTAAGAGAAACTAGTACTAATTGTATACTTGCTCATATTTGTATTAACTTGTGTATTGGTTTCAATTGAGATGATGTGATTGGAAACTAATATGTGATGAACAGTGTGGAGTGTTTGTAAATTCTATGGTATGGGTTGATATGTCATATGTTGTTGAACTATATTGATAAATTGTTTAAGCATAAGGATGAGACTGAATTGTGAGTTTACTGCTTAGACCATTATTCTTGGGTTGTTCTATTTAATCTATCTAATGGCTATTTTTGAACTAAAATAAGGTATTTTAAACTAAGAAGGACTAAAGTTGAATAGATGGTCTGGTTGGACAACCTAATTAAGTCAATTTGGGAGCTAAAACTATGATACAACGTTGGGTGGTACTAAGAACCACTAGGTTCCATTTGTGGAAACATGGACAATGAGAATTAGAGTTTCAAAGTGTTAAGGCTACCATGGGACCGTTGGGTGCTACCAAGTTAGTGGTTCCAATGGTCTAAGGTGTCGGGCGCCATTATACGATTGTTGGGTGGTCAGTTTACAATGAGCACCAAGGGATCTAGCGTTGGCCACCTAGTGATGGGTGCTAGGTGCCACCCTGTTTTTGGTTTTAGGCAGTAGTGTAAGACCCGTGAAATTTAAATAATTAAATAAATAATTATTTAATAAATATAGTTAGGAGAGCCTTTAGGGCATTTAATGGAGATTGTTATGATGTGGAAAAGTACTAGTTTAAATGGTTGATAGTGCTTGGTTTGTGTGAGAGGACTTAGGTTTGAGTATTATGTATGCCATTTATGTGTTATTTAATTGTTATTATTTTATTTATGTGCATGATCATGTTGAGTGATAACAAAACCTTAGAATTATAAGAATTATCATGAAATATGAATTGGTTGAATTGGTTGTGCAATTGTCTTTGTGATTGAGGGGTTATGGGTTCAAACCTTGGTGAACCCAAATTAAGCTTTCT
>Ga0209589_1013193_pt1 | contig 10899 bp, 11 predicted proteins | sample CowpeawhiteBW_FD_187525 | JGI IMG/M metagenome (GOLD analysis project Ga0209589, IMG submission 187525) | Root nodule microbial communities of legume samples collected from California USA - Cow pea white BW (SPAdes) (version 2) | ecosystem: Host-associated > Plants > Roots > Nodule | place: USA...
ATATGTTTCAGTCTAAGCTTGAAGGATCTATGCAAAACTCATCAACTGAAAATGTGGAAAAAACTTTTGAATCAATGTTTGGAAAAGAAAAGCCTGGTCGGGTTCGTTGTTATGGAAGGACTGTGACCCCATCATTATTTAAAAGAAATCAAGAAATTGCTGCAATTAAAAAAGGATATGATATGAAAATAGATGGGATGGCAAAAAGGATTGAAGGTTTGGAAACAATGATGACACTCATACTTAAGCAACAAAACCCTGATTTGAATGAGGATGATATAGAACATATGATGTCATTAGCTTTTGGGAAAGAAAATAGTGCCATTGCTCCACGTTCATCTGCTTCCACTCATGTTCCTTGTTTTGACCAGGTATAACAGCATGCTAACAATTTGCATTCAATGTTATAATTTGAGTACTTTGTGGTTAACCATGCTTTCGCATTCACAATATTTTGGTAAAATAAAACAATTAAAATCACGCTAATGGCACACACCAGACTCGAACCTAAGTCCTCTCAACATAACCATGTACTCTCAACCACTTAAGGCAGTTTTGCTCCTTACCTAGAACTTGTCAATAAATTCTCTTAGGGTACTTCCAACCCATAATTGTTCATAATTTATTAATTATTCTTCATTCCAATTTCTCGAGTCTTACAATTGTAGTTTCTCTTTTGTTGAAGTTGTTCATATATTTATGATATAGGAATGATTGGTTAATAAAAATAATAAGGTATAATTATTGATTTGTTCCCCTAATTTTGTAGTTTAGTTCAATTTGGTTCCCTTATTATTGATTGGTTCAATTTAGTACCCCAATTATTTAAAAAGGTTCAATTTGGTTTCAGTTAAGTTGAAGTTAACACCGTGTACGTACAGGACACGTGACAAGCCGTGAATTTTTTTTTAACTTTTAATTTTTTTTTTCTAAAAATTTATAATCTACTACTGGTCAGGTTACTGTCGTGCCACGTGACAGTTTATAGTCCTTTTAACCCAATTATGTTTACTTCTTTTTACGTCTTGAACGTGTTTCATGTTAGTATTAAAGTTGTTTACATCGTTTTAGAGATTCCCGATTCAATATCTATTGAGAAATGTGTTTGATACGTTAAAAAAAGTTAACGTAATTAGGTTAAAAGTACTATATTCATTCATTTTTAAAGTTTAGAGACCAAATGTATCAAAGTTTCGGACATATACAAATTCCAATTTTGGGTCAAAGTTTGGGGACTAAAAACATACTTAACCCTATATTTCAATACCATAATCCCATAATCAAACCTGCAAATAGGAAACAATTAATTCAAATAAGACAATACACCTGTAATTGAGCACCACACTATGACTTCTTTACAAATGGAGGCTTACAAGTTTGGTTGTTCTGAAAGGTTTCAATTTTTACTTAAAAGATTGGTTTTCTCTTTTTGGGGGAGAATTAACAATAACGAAAATAGGTGCTCCAAATTATGCGCCTTCAAATCATGGAAAATAGTAATGTAGTCTGTTAATTTGGGAAGGCAATGATGAAGGTGAAAGTCTAATTACAAAATGAGGAGAATACTTACAATATAATTATTTATCTCTTTTCTCTTACGACACTTGTGGATAAGGGAGTCAAGTACATAAAATTTCTTTGATTCCTGATAGAGAGCATAACACCACCAATGTTGATCATAAAGTACGGGTGCCAACAACTAAAAGAAATTCAAAGCAAAGATTAACCTAAAGCCAACATAATAGGTACCTACAACTATATAAAAAACCGATATCAATGCTAACAAATTCGACTGTTAAGACATCCTTTACACGTGCAAAGTATTGGTTATAATCCTATAAACACCAGACACGTCTATTAACCTTTTGCTTATCTGAATCTCTGATTACCCCAATCTAAAGAACATACATTATTTCCACCAATGTCCTTTAAACTATATAAATTATCCAATAAAAGACTTATCGTGTACATAGGACTCAAAATAACTTTGTTGATATTCCCTATCATGCTTTTTTCTTTGTACAAAAAATATGGACTTCAACCACATTGAACTCAGTACGAGGTATGCATGGATAATTCATGTAACTATAAAAACTTACCACATTATCAATCCATGCACAAGGACATAACCCACTTGTTTCAACACTCGTTAGGATCTATTCCTTTATTTCAACATATATGCATATGAAACGTTACAAATAAAGTATTATAACACTAATGAAACTCATAGCGAAATGAACGTCAACAATAAACTTCATACATCTTTTAACGACAGTCACAACCCTGTACAATTGAACCATATTTACACTCGCTGAAGTATTTTGAGCAGTACCTTTTTGTTCAATGAATGGCATAACGGTTAGGAGATCAGGATTGTGGTAAGATTTCTTAACGCCCTTTTGTTCAAAAGGGCAGCCTTCAGTTTCATGACTCTGGTGATGCTCAGAAGGACATTCATGTGCTTCAACATCAACTTCAAAGTCATCACAGGTGTTATGCTCACAAACACTACCATATGCTTCACCAATAGCATTAACTTCATCAATGCCCTTATGGTGAGAAGGGGACACTTGTGATTCAAACATTATCTGAGATTCATGATGGCCAATCTACTCGGAAGGACATGTTTTATAGGTGTTAAGGTCAAAATGAGAGGGTTTAAGCTCACCATTAAAATGAAATTCATGAAATACGTTGTTCTAACGTACTTAAGAGCTTGGCTTGGAGGATTATTGTAGGCTTTACATTTTATTGGGAATATTCGAGTCCTCTATCCAAGTTGTACTAGAAGAGTTTTCCCCATATTGTTTACCATTGTGGATGACCTCAGTAATCTTGAGAAACATAATTAGGGTGAGCTTGTTTATGAATACTTGGTTGGGAGAATATGCAATGCATCCATGTGCTTAATGCAGAAAGGAAACACGAGACACTTTCATGTTGTTGGTTGTATGTATTTGTTACAGGTGTTTGTCCATTAATCCTTTGAATTAAAATTTGATGTGTTTCAATTACAATTGATTATATTCAATACTTTGAGTATAGGAACACCGCCAAAAGGGTGATGTACACTTTGAGAGCGACCAAACGCAAAATAGTAATTTGTACCATCGATTTAAGACTCAAGTGATATGAATTTCGTTTGTCACTAACGCGAGGAGGAAGCGCCTTATGTAGAAGTTTTTCATGCACCTCTGTAGCCATCTTCCAATTGTATTTCTCAATGTATGAATAATGTGATACATTAGTGCCTCTGTGTTATGATGTTAATTGTGGATTAATTATTAAATTGTAAAAATCATCTTTCGTACACCATTTTCTGATTCCTTTAATTGCACTTGCTTATTGAGTTATGTTGTTTGAACAAAAGTAAGTAATTGATTCCAATTTGTTGAACTAGTTCAAAGTTGTCCATACTTGTGCAACAAATTGAAATTTTCAATATATAATGGTGAATTACACTGTCAAGAACACTCTTTAAACAAATTCCCAAACTAGCCCACTTTCTGGTTCTATGCATCCACAACATCACTTGAAATATTATATGCTCCCGTGTAATAGGTTACACGATCATTGTCAACCACAAGCAGATAGGGTGACCTCAAAGAATTAAACATGAATAAACATCATAACGTAAACCCACACCCCAACTTATTAACTTAACCTAACACCCATTCTTACGACCTTCTCCCTCATGCACTAGAAATCATGGCCTTCCACCATAAGGTTAACATATGTTGCCACGAGCTTACCACCCGTGGTCCAATCCCTACGAGCCTATGACTCGTACACCAACATGCATGGAAATGTCACGTTACGAATCACCATCCATAAGAAACCAGTGGAGCTAACCACTATGAACCATTGTATGTATTCTCACATAAGATGCCCAATATCACTAGCCAACCACTCGTCAATGACAATCAAGTGGAGCTAGCCAATACGAGCCACCACCCATATGCTCCCACAAGATTTCCAACATCATCGGCCTACCACACGTGATCACCACGTGTTTACCATACATTACAAGCCACCCCTAAATGAGCCTTAACATGTCTTATACCCAAAGCCATCATCCAAAGTCGTGTAAACCACACAAAACAATACACATAATAGCCATTGCCCATATGCTATTGCTTGGCGCAGCCTAAAAGACGCAAGGCAAAATGTCATTGTAAACTGCCTAAACCCACTACTTTGGAAGCTATCGCCTGGCGGTTCAATTCTCACCGCTAGGTGCTACGCGCCCCTAGGGACTTCCCTGGTTCCTCCTATCACCGGGCGGCTTCTCCTGTGCCGCTAGGCGCTATACCAGTAGCGTGACAGCTGCTGGTTTAGCACCCGCAAAGAAGGTTTTAACACCTCAAACACTCTAGGCACACATCCAAAATACACAAAAACTGGATAAAGTGAACATTCAAAGCTTGAGATCTATAGCGAAGATAGTAGGAACAATGATATGTGTGAGTGGAGCAGTGCCCATAACTTATTGAAGGGTCCAAAGCTTCTAAATGCAGAAAATGTAACATCCCTAGGGAATATTACTTAAAAATAAATAATAAAAGAAATAATTATATTAAAAGTCATCTCGATTAAAATCCCAACGCGAGAAAAATTTAAATTCATTAAAAGAGTGCGCCAAAACTCATAACTAAATCCATAAAATGTTACAAGTTCACAAAATTTGTATTTAAAGCATAAACTACACGTGAGTAAATCCTAGCTCTAATCCCACAGCTAGCCCTCACTCTATTGCCTGGACATCCTCAGCATCACTTGTGCCAACATCTGCTCCCGTGTAACGAATCACACGATCATCGTCATACACAAACACACAAACAAGAAAGGGTGAGCTGAGAAAATAAAATAAGAGATATACAATATGCAAAATAAAGCATACACCCATCTTATTCATTCTACATAATTCTTGGCCAAGACCTTAAACCCCAAGGCTTTGTAGCCTTCAAATCACACAACAGGTTAGCCTTGGACTCGGGAATACGATGCTCACACGAACCTGCCCGCTCGTGATCCTGCCTCTACGAACCTCCCCGCTCGTAGTCCTGCTTTACGAACCTTCCCGCTCGTAGTCCTACTCTACGGACCTGCCCGCCCGTAGTCCAACACATGTGATCCACCAGCCCCCGTACCTCCCCGCACGTGGCATCTCTCAACGTGAGCACGGAACATACGAACCTATCTCGCTCGTATCCCCACGTGAGAGTAACTGGATATGAACCTCCCCACTCATATCATCACATGTTATCCACCATCCATGAACCTACCCGCTCATGGCACAACATCTCCCGATCCAAGCAAAGCATCATTGTTAATTAAAACAACACACCAAGAAAACAAAGAACAACAGTATTTTCCGCCTGGCTCGGCCCACACGTCGCCAGGCGAAACTGTTCCAGACCGCCTGGCGGTACCAGCTCACCGCCAGGCGCCAGAGACCTCCCAGCGTCACTGTTTTACCGCTACTGCCTGGCAGAGCACGTCTTGCCGCCAGGCGCCCCCCAATTCAGCGCCCTCCCACGTTAAGCTTATCGCCTGGCGGTGACCAGTAGACCGCCAGGCGCCTTACCAGAACAGTACCTTACTGATTTGTGGCACCTTAGTTAGTCTAATTTACTGTATAACTCAATTTCATGAACAAATAGGGACTCCAATATTGACTGCTCTTTGTGGTTAATCCTTCCACTTTTACATGTAATCAAGTACCTATACTTTTAAAATGATTAATCCATCTAATCAACTTTATTCAAGTAACAAGAACATTATCATAACATAACGATTCCATCCACCCTATGAAAATAGCTAGCATTTCAATTCCTTAACACACTAAACTGACCAATGCTTCATTTTCCTGTTGGACACCAATAACTTGCAATTTCACTCTTCCCTTCGACTTACTATATGTATATGTGTATAATCCACCTCCTTTCCATCTAAATATCCTCCACTCAAGCTACTTTGCTTCCCTAACCCCTCGTTCCTAAATTCTCTTGTTTTCAATGTACCAACTACTCCATCACCAAATATTCCTCCCCCTCTCGCACTGTCCAAGCCACAGCATCCAACCCGGACTGCTACACGCCATCGCCTGGCGACCAGCATGGAGCTGCCAGGCGGCATACCAGACGCAAACCTCTTCACACATTCTTCTACATACTCCGCAATCTCAACTCTCTCCTCTTCTTCCACGATCACCACCACATATTCATTTACAACATTTTTAACACCCGTTCTTACCAATATTATTTTATTCGCATTCCATGTTTCCAATTACTTCTTAATTAGCCCCAAACAACGCAAGGTTTACATTCACTCCTAGGTTTCCACCCCAAACTACCCATACACAAAATTCCAATAGGATCACAAGCATTCCAACATATCAATTCAGAACAATAAACTATTACATATATATATATATATATATATATATATATATATATATATATATATATATATATATATATATATATATGTATACAATCACTGCGCCTCAACAATTGGTTACATTCACCCAAAACAGCATCAAAACTCACCAAACAGAACTCGAACAGCGTCGCGCCGCCTGGCAGAAACTCATCGCCGCCAGGCGATTCAACCCAAAATAAGAATAGTCGCTCATCCCTGATGAGCCGCCTGGTGGTAGGGCCTGAACCGCCAGGCGGTTTCTGGGAAAAACCCAGAAACGCAATCAAACAGTGTAGAATCAAGTGGAAGGCAATCACGACACATACAACGTACATGTATTAAAATCATCAAAAACAACTCCCCTTACCTCTGATCCTCGCTCCAAACACGTATTGAATGTGACTTTTACTTCAAACTCACCCTTGTTCTTGCCTCACGCTTCCACAATGGTTTCCCACTCCAACTCTCCTCTGCAATTCGTGCTATTAGCCCAAAAGGCCGTGATTCCGTATGCACTCCTTTGTCTCAGACCCTTAATCCCTTAATTATCCTCTCTCACTCTGATTCCGTCCACTATTAATTTTTACTTAACCTTTAAAATGAAAATTACAATAAAAGGTGTGTGTTAATGTCTACTCAATATCCCTCAAAGTGTATTTTTCCAGCACACACGGCTGCCTTCCTGGCTACTAGGTTTTCCAAACCTTTTCACATTCATGCCAAAGGAAAATTTGGCAAAATAGAATTATTTAGTTCTCAACAAGGTTTGAACCCACACTCATACACATACCAACCCAAGGCCAAACCATCCAACCAATCCAGATTTCATGATAACTCCTACAATTCTAGGAATTTATCATCACCCCACGCATTCAACATATAAACACACAAAAACGCATAATTTAAATAACACCCAAGTGGCACACATAAGACTCGAATCCAAGTCCTCACATACAATAAAGCACTCTCAACCACTTGAGCTAGCACTTTTCCAAGTCATAGTTCCTCACATTAATTGCTTTAAATATTTCTATTACCCGTCATAATTAAATAATTAATTAAATAACTATTTAATTTTCTCGGGTCTTACAGAAAACATGCCATCAAAATCCATCATCATATTTATGTCCTCATTTAATGTTTATTTTTGGGTATTTAAGTGAATTTTAGTGCTTAAAGAGCGATTTACTTCACAGTTCTAATTATTAAACTATTTGAGCTTGTATGATAAAAATGTCTTAAAAAGTGATTTTTAGTTGCATAAATTATTTTTGGATATTCTGACATTTATTGATGCAGTTGAAGTTAAGATTAAGCGCTCATTTAAGGTGGAAAAATAAATTGATTGAAGTTACAAAACACCTTCAAATAAGGCTAAAATCAACAAGTTCTGGAAAAATCACTTTTTGATGAAGGATTGACCACTCAAAGAACCATGGAGACTCCCCTAAGGAGAATTACTAGAAGCATGACTAAATGGGAGGATCCTTCTTCTATGTCTCTTTCTTTATTTTCCATCTTAATTTCATGATTTCCCTAAGTTGACCTAGTTGACTTAATTTTGGTTGACTTGTTGACCTTTGACTATCGTTGACTCGTTGACCAAAATTAATTAAACTTAAGCCAATATGGTAATCCTTGTTTAAGTTGTTTTGTAGGTTAATTTTGTAGAGACAAGCATGATAGGTGGTGCATGATGATTGGAGGGCAAGGATGATGTGGAAGAGAGAGTAAAGCAAAAGCAAAAAACATAAAGCAAAAGTAGACATTGTACCTTTTGTCTCTTTTGTTCTTTATGCTTCTTTGCTTGCTTTGGAGGCCACTTTTGTCTCTTTCTCCACCCATGGCCGAGAATCCACATGGGGAGACACACCACCAAGCCATTTTGTGCCAAGCTTGAAGATGCTTCTAGAATTAGGGTTTCTATTACTTTTCTAGTTAGCCCTTTACAACTTTTGTATTTTGCTTAGAGACCCCTAAGACTATCTATTTAAGGAGAGCTCTACCATGTGTAAAAGAGTTGAATATTTTGAATCAAAACACTATTTATTGGAAGCCTAAAGCAATTAGTGCTAAAAAATAATAATTTTGAGCTCTTTATTTCTTGGAGTTCTAAAGCAAATGTTTTACCTACTTGGGCCTTAAGCTGGACCCGATTTTATAAGATTGATTTAGGCTTAAAGTCCAATTCATAATACATAAAAATGTGTTGTATATATAAACTTTTGCATTATCTTAAACCTTTATATTTTTGTGATAAAAGTTTGCTTTCATTGAGAGTCGAACTCAAGACCTCCCGCTTACTAAACAGGTGCTCTAACCAACTGAGCTATGAAAGCACATGTTCATTATTATTAAACAAACTAAAACATTTGAATGAGAGATTGGAAGCTAGATGCTACACTAACTCAATCTTACAAAATAAATTTATTAGGTGATGTTTATATCTATTTATATACTATAAATTGACCTTAATTCTAATTGATGTGAGATTTTCAACACACATCTCTCATATCGAGGTATATAGTTCATTTACTAGATGTTTGTGAGTGATAGAGACCCAATAGATAATGGGTGAAACAATAGATTCAACAAATTTCATTAGAAAAAAAATTTGATATCATATTAAGAAGTGAAATATAAGCTTCACTCAACTATGTAAAACCTACTCGTACGGTGAAAATTACACCCGCTTATCTCTAGTGTATATGGAATTTCCAGCAACATAGTGTAATTTATAACGAACACATGAGAATTAAAATTAAGAGTAAAAATTTCAATAAATGAAAGTGTCATATATCTTTGCATTTTTAAAAACAAGGAACTTAATTAAATTGTAAAAGGATTGTATTTTTGAAAAGAAGAACTTGCTTGAAGTTTTATCAATTAAAGGAACCTAATCGGACAAATAAATAATAAAAAAATAGATTAATTAAACCTAAGTTAAAATAAAACAAGAATAGGTTAGTGGTGTTTTTACTTCCTAAAATATGGATTGCACTCCTTTTTAAAATGAATTTGTTTTACTTCTCAAGTTTAGTTATGAATGGTTATAACTTCTTGCTTTTTATTTGTTAAAATATATTACTTTTCCTTTATATATTCTAACTAATTCATATATGTATATTCTAAGTAATTGATGCACTATTTCTTTTTCTCTTTCTCTTTAAGCTTGACTAGCTCAATAGCAAGGATCATTGGGTTGTATATTGTACTTTTGGAAAAAGGTGAAGAAGTTGTGAATATTAAAAGAGATCCAGAATCAATGGTTAATCCCACAAAGAAAGTCAAAATATCCATAAGTCCAATACAAGCCCAACTTATACTATCATCCTCATATATTAATCCTATAATTTCTCCACTTAAAACATGTAAATCATTTAACTTTGACAAGAAAGGACCAATGCTAATAATAATTGTCAAACATCAACATCACACTACTGTAGTACGTATTTTTATATTCCAACATGGCCCACTTTGTAACTCACCCAAAATATATATATATATATATATATATATATATATATATATATATATATATATATATATACACACACACATGATGGAGCTTGGTCAAGAAATGTGAGCTCCAAGTGCAGCGGAAATGATGGATGAAGCATGGAAGAGTGGGAGGCAAGTTTGTAGGCTCTTACTTGTAATGAATAGGTGAAAGAGTAAGTGATTTAGAATTGGCTCTAACTTAGGAAGGGGGCTAGAGGCAAAGAGAGTAAGCTCTCTAAAAGATGACTCCCAAGTGACAATAGTGAGGAGTGTTCTCAACTCATTAGCTTTTATTGCACAAAAATTCAAGAGTGTTACAAATGAGTGAATTTTTTGCTTTTATATGAAGTCATTTACATATGAGAAAGGAGAGTCATTGGATGGAGTGGGCCTTGATCTTGGTCGTTGGTGAAAGCTTGGAGAAGAAGGCAATGTCACGCCCCTTGGATCTTGGCTTGAAGAGCAAGAAGTGTTCTTGGCCTTTGGATGTGATGACCAACCTTAGTTAAACCATGAAGCAAAGGAGCATCAAGGAGCATCCTTGCCTTGCCTTGTCTTTGGTAGTCTCGGCCATGCATGAAGAGAAATGGGTCGAGCCCAATTTGAAACCCCATCCTATATTCCTTTCGTGTCTTATGTATTATTGGAAAGCAAGGCTTAAGCATTGGCCCAAAATAAATTATATTCTACTGCAATTACATGTAATCCTTCATATCTTGGTGATTTCCTTAGCCCATGTGAATAATGTGTGGAAGCTTTGGTCTTGATAGTCGTTTAGAGGAATACCCATTAGAATCTTTCTCATCATAGATCTTGTTGTTAGGCCTCTCAATAGGCTTCCACTGGATGTTGAGCTTGAAAGATCATGTATACTTGGTGGGATCCCATCAAAATATATATATATATATATATATATATATATATATATATATATATATATATATATATATATATATATATATAATATATATATAT
>Ga0209589_1013195_pt1 | contig 10898 bp, 6 predicted proteins | sample CowpeawhiteBW_FD_187525 | JGI IMG/M metagenome (GOLD analysis project Ga0209589, IMG submission 187525) | Root nodule microbial communities of legume samples collected from California USA - Cow pea white BW (SPAdes) (version 2) | ecosystem: Host-associated > Plants > Roots > Nodule | place: USA...
TATATATATATATATATATATATATATATATATATATATATATATATATATATATATATATATATATCCGTCAAAACGGATACCTCTGTCTGATCTAACCCGGCTTATCATGAGCTGGTCAATCAATCTAACCTGACTTACTTATTAGCGAACCTAACAAATTTGAACTCGGTCCGATCCACCATAGGTTGGTGGGTTAAACGGGTTAATTCACTTAATTAAAAAAAATGTTTAATTACTCTTTTGGTCTCTGTTTTTGTCTAAAAATATCAAATTGGTCCTCGAGATTTTATAAATTTCAATTTGGTTTCGATTTTTTTAAAAATGTTGCAATTTGATCATTTTTGTTAAATTTCTTGAAACGGATCAAAGATTTTTTTTTATCAAAATTGAAGTTGTTAATAAGGATGATTTGCTTTATTGATGTAATTAATATAATCACAATGTCAATTTTGATAAAAAAAAAATAATTCATTCGCTTCAAGAAATTTAATGAAAGGACCAAATTGTATCAATTTTTTTAAAATTGAGATCAAATTGAAACTTAAAAAAACTAGAGGACTAATGTGAAACTTTTGGACAAAAATAGGAACCAAAAGAATAATTAAACCATTAAAAAAATTATATATGTACCGTAGGGGTCTATCCCCTAACAGAGCCAATCGGTGCTCAAAGAAATTTGTACAGCACCGATCAGCTCCGTGGTCGCGTTGCTAGTTCTACATCGTTGGTTATCTTACGATCCAATGGTTGGGGTTTAAAGCCGTGATCGATTGTCGTGACAATCACTCTGGAATGAAATTAGCAGTCAACAGTCGAACAGTAGCCATGTTCGTAGGACTCCAATTGTTGATCATATTATTTATGCATCAATGTCAAGCGACCTTTCAGCCTTTAAAGTTGCAAGTTTGGAAACATGAAAATTTATGCGTCAACGCAAGCAATCCACCAACCTTTAAAGTTGTGGGTCTGGTAATATGAAGATTTATGAGTCAAGGATGTCGGGTAGACGGAAGCGAAGAACGGGTCTGCCTGATACTCATCGTCGAGCGACGATAATGTAATTAAGATAAACATGTTAGTAATCAAGTTTACTATTTATAATTTATGGGCGGATCGGTGAATCATTCCGACTCACCACGAATTTAACCCAAATAAGCTGAGTTCTTAGTAGATTAGGTTTATATATATATATATATATATATATATATATATATATATATATATATATATATATATATATATATATATATATAAAGACAAATCAAAATCATCAAATGCACCAAAAGAACATGAGCACTCCTTCTCTTGGCCTTATACCATTACAGTCAAATAAAATCCTTTCAAACATGATGTTGTTAGTCATGATTCAGATAGACGTATATAACAACATGCAAAAACAAAATAAGAAATGATACTAAGTTAAACATGGAGTGTATTTTAAATTTAGTTTGTGACAAGATGGAAGGAAAAGAAGTAAAGTTTTTTTTTTCTCAAAAGAAACCTAGGTGAAGAATTTACTCGTGTTAGTTCAGATTTTGTGAGATTAATAGTGTATGACTAATTAACTATAAATTGTTTATAGGTTAAAAGTTTTAAATACACTTATTGTTATGTGTTGTTTTTAGATAATTGCACAAAAAAAATGAAAACTATTAGTTAAACGTAATATTTTTGTCATATAAATTGCGTTTTCAGATTTTTGAAAAACAAAAATTGACAATTAGTTTTTAATTACTAAATTTGAATTTAAAAATAAGATAGAGATAATTTAATTACTAAATTTTCTAAAATAATGCCCCATAAAACTTAAAAACTTTCAATAAAACTCAGTATATTGCAGATCTGCATTATTAGAATTTATAATTATAACGACTAAAAATAATATAAGAATTGAAAATCAAACAAAATCGTAACAAAAATATATAATTCTTTTTGTTTCTATATATATTTTTATTTTTATTTTCATCCCTTGGTGCTACCTTTCAAACGATGATGTAGGTCAACTATGAAATAGAACGTGTGTTAACAAAATAATATATCATTAAAATGATGATGTATCTCTATAATTATATAGAACGTGTGTTAACAAAAAAATTAACTAAGGAGTTAACGTTGTTGAAAACGAAAACTAATAAAAGAAAGACTTACAACAAACTAATGTCCACAAATTCGTCCATAGACCATAAATTAGCACCCTTAATAAAATATACAAAAATACTACTTTATTCTATCTTACATTGAGAGGTGGATAAAAGAAATAAAAAAAAATTATAGATAAATAATTTATTTTTCTAGCATGGAATATATCATTTTCCTACTATATAGTAACATCTTTCATTTTATTTTATTTTTTATATAATTTTATTTATTTGATTAGATCATTACTAAAATATATGATATGTTATTTTCTTAATGAGTTACACTCCTACAAAATAAATAGACTTCATACTTAATTTATATATATATATATATATATATATATATATATATATATATATATAATGTATCATCATCAACATTACCATGACCATTAATTTGATATAGTTTAAGTGACCTTATATTATTTGAGTAATTTTATCTTATTTCAACAACCTCATTTTTTTGAAACTAGAAATTTAAGGCTCCAACGCGGTTTCAAAGGTGAGAAATGAAGAAAGTGAATTATTAAAATTTTATATTAATTTTTATTTAGAAAATAATTTTATATCCTGCTAAAAATAACAAAAAATTAAAATTAAATAAAATATAAAAACATATGTAATTTTTTTAGTTAATAATAATAAATCATACTTAAATATTTACAAATATATTTTATTTTTATTATTATTTTATTATCATTAAAAAACTAATTAAAGTAATTAATTTTATTTTAATATGTATTTTATTTTTAAATAAATAAAATTAGTTTCTTATTATATACAATAATTAATTCATTACAAACTTTTATAAACTTTCTTCTTATTTCTTATCATTTTTTTCTTAATCCAAACATCCTTGCATTCATTTCATTTTTTCTTCAAATTCACTCTTCCAAATTCATCTTAAAATTCAAACACAGACTAAGTGATGCACTTATCGTATAATATTAAAGTCTTTATTTCTTCAACACTTGAACACTGACATGTAGCACTCTCATTTAATCTTCAAGTGATTGCTTAAACTATACAAATTATCATTTAAGCATTCATACAAACACTTGAATTTCAGTAAATTGCATATAATCATAACTCATTACTTGAATGTCACTTTATCCATATCATCCCAAAAAGCAAACAAGACAAATTTTATACTTAAATACATACTAATTATATAACATATACTAATATTATAATATTTTAAAATACCAATTATACAATAATTCCTATACTTAAGTGAATTATTATACAATAATTCCTATATTTAAGTGGATTTGGAGGTGAATATATGATTGTTTAGATTAAGAAAAAGATAATGTAATTTAAATAAATTTGAGATGAAAAATTGTATATAATATAATGAGTATGAGAGATTAAAATAATGTTTAATTGGATAAAATTATATGAATCACTTTATCCTTGAAGATAAATATGATATAAATTTAAATGTGAGTTGTGAAAATTATGTTAAGGTAAAAATGAAATTGTTATTTCAAAAAGTTAAAGATGAAAATTATTATTATAAATATTATTATTATTATATATTATTATTATTGTTATTATAATTATATATTATATATTATATATTATTATTATTTGTTATATATTATTAATAAGATGTTAAATATGATTAATATAATTCAGTCTTTGTATTATGTTAAGAAAAATATTGAAATAAATGCAAATGATTTGAAAAGGACATAGAAAGAAGATAATAGAATCTATGTGGCTTTGGATGAAGCTTCACGTCAAGAAACACGGTGTTGAGCTGTGATATATCTTCATGTACTCATATAGGAAATTATTCTAAAACTTTATTCACATATCAAGATGTACTGTGCTATATTATCTCTTCAAATTAATAATAAGTAAAATACCTTATACATGTAAACCAAACTAAAAGAAAAAAAAAATTGAGATTTGAAGAAAGAAAAAAACCTACTATAATTAAAATGTTTATTTGATTTATGTGGCTATCATAGATGGATTGTGACTTTGCAATACTTGTGTAATGGTACATTGCAGACAACTACCTTATCCTTGATGTAATATCCTAATACATTATGGCTTTTACATATATATATATATATATATATATATATATATATATATATATATATATATATATATATATATATATATATATATATATATATATATATATTCATAGAGTTTCCAATTTTTTCAGTCCTTTATTTCTCAACCACAAAACATAAGGATAATATAACTCAACATTCAAGGGAAGAAAATGTAGGAACACTATGGTTTCCTTCCACAATAGGATTTGGAAAATTTGGTTCATTATCAAGTCAAGTATCGACATGTTTCGTTAGAGAATTTCCTAACCAAATTTGCAAAAGAAAATATTAAACTTTTGAAGTGGTTCATGCTTTGATGGAATGGAAAACTATCTTTCATGAACATTACATTGCTGCATATAATCTGAAGAGAAACGTGAATAATGTGATTATTGTTTTCTTTGACTATCAACACAAATAATAAATGTGAGAAAAAAAATTATTAGGTTGGATTATCTTATAATTTGAAATCAATCCTTGCTTGAACCTCATTGGTTTTGTACTCCTTACTGAATAATGACCATTATTTTTCTCAAACATGATCCTAGGTGTGAAGTAGTGTTTGATAATGAAAGCACCTATAATGTCTTATTTTCGTTGTGTTTGTGCCCTCCAACCAACGAATGACATGGTTGTGGTCCTTATTTGGTGACAACCTTATAGTTATACATGTCTCAAACATAGCATTATTGGTTCACATTTGTAATGCAAAATTTGGTTACTAAGTTTAATTACAAATTGGTTACTCCACATTCGCAATTTTTTGAATCATTAATTAGTTATATGGTTTCGGTTTAATTTTTAACTGAGGAAAAACATAACTTTTGTCATCGATTTATCAACTACATGGAGTCAAATGCCACTTTCCCAGTAGTATTTTTGAAATATCAATATATTTTTTTTAGGTCTATGAAATCGAAGATTACAAGGCCTTTCATCAGACGGTTATTTAGTAATTGAAGTAGAAAATCATATTCTGCTTTGAGTATTTGGTGAACCGAGACAGAAAAATTGGCAAAAATTACAAAAATATTATCACGTCATTATATGTTTCGATTTCGAGATAACTGAAGCATATAACGCGAAACAAAATCATAAAATTGCGATAATGTAACTAAATTAATTCATAGGACATAGAAGAGGATTCGAATATAAGGTTTTAAATTCTATGAAATCAATACTATGAAACTAAACGTATCCATGCACACAAAGTTAGGGTTTTTAAAATAGAGTAATTCAAATAGTGTGATTAATCACATGATATTAGTTTTAATTTAATCCAACTTGTTTTAATATAGAATTGCTTCTCCCAAGTTAAGCTTATAAAGTGATGGGTTAACCCGTTATCACAAATTTGTACTATTTTATTATTATAAATTTTTAGTAATCACTTGCACTTTCATTTGTAGTGCCCAGTTGGACAGCACTTAGAATATTATTTTTGAGTCACATGTTGTCTCACCAATTTGATTTCATACGTGTTGATTTCCAAATGGAGGTTTACAAAATCAATTCTACGTGGGTAGAATTGATTCTACTAGAGAAGTCAACATTTTTTACTTTTTTCATGAGATAGAAAGAATTTTAGGTGAGACTTGCAAGTTATACACACTTTAACAAAACCAATTTTCTTAAAGTCAATTCCACCTAAATAACTGATAAAAATTTACAAAACAAATGGAAGCTTGACTAATTTCATTAATGCAACAAAACTAGATCTTTGTGTTAAAAAGGTAACAAAATAGAAAAGTTTCAAGGATCAAATGCATATGTCTGATGATTTATTTTTTTCAAATGATAAATGTATTAAATATTTACATGGAAAAGATGTTGTTTGATATTTATGTAAAGTAAAATCATCATAAAAATTAGTAAACTTTTATATTTGTGAAAGAGAAGAGAAAGTAAAAGGAGTGATAAAGGAGAGTAAAAATGAACGATGATATTTTGACATTCGAATTTTTTGTACTCTCCTTTATCACTCAAGATATTAAGTCATTTTCAACTCAAAAATTTAATACAATAAATTTATGAGTATTTTTATCGTAAGATCCTTAATTTTTTTAATTTGAGACTTAAACTCACGATTAAATTCTGAACCGATTAAAAAGGAAATGCATCCAAGTGTTTTGTTGAAGAGGGTTAATGCAGATATTATTTATACAAGTTGAAAAACAGAAGATAAGGTAATAAGAGAAGTGGATTGAATTCTACAAAAGCACTACTACATAAAGCGGAAAAGAAGGAGAAGAAGACAAAACTTGACCTTAGGTGTGTTCCCCTCCAAACTGCAAATAAGATGGGACCTGTACCACATCTTGTTGGAGAAAATGTGCACATGAACAATTAGAGGAATTAACTACAACACAAATAACACAATAAACTACCTTTTTTTATTCATAATAAAGTAGTGTTTGGTGACATAGTTTGAAGCAAAAGAGAGAAAAAGATGAAGAGTAGAAGAAGCTTAAGGTGGAGAGAGCAAGTGGTGATGCAAAGACACTGTTCCAATTTGTTGTTATCTGAGAAATAGACAGAGGCAATAATACATGGATTTGTATGTACAGTTTGAAACAGGGCCCCCCAATACCCTTCTTCTGTACATATTCTCTATTGCCAATTATTGCCATCATTCTTTTACTACTCCCTCTCTCTCTCTCTGCATATAGATGCTTTGTGCATGCATTTTTCTGTCACTGTTTTTTCTGTTCAACCTCATTCTTCCTTTGCTTATTATGTTTTTGTGGTACACACACTACACTCTGTGTGTGTGTGTGTTCATGGGAAAACAGGAACATTGCTTTCTGCCCTTTTTCTTTGCCATTGTCATGACCTCATCCACTACTACTCAATGTGCCTTCTGCCATGATGTCAAAAACATTGATAAGAGGAGGAATGTGTGTTGCTCCCTTTTCAACTTATTAGTGTTATTTGGTAACATCTTATGTTGCTTATTAAAGTTCACTCTTTGTTAGTGGGGTCATTCTTTGTTTCATCCACTGTTCAACAGTGCTGAATTGCCTCTGCTAAATGCTTGTCATTCTGTATTTATCACTAAAACACCAAACAGTTTCAGATAATGAGGTTGGTTAGGCACATTGATTAAGATATGGCTCATGACTGTGTTAACATATCTTTTGGTATTTCAAGAGGTTGTTCAAACTAATTTTAAGATATTTTGGAAGACATTGTTAGAAGGAGGGAAACTTAACTCTTCATTGTGTTATCATGTCTCTCTTAAGAGATTACTTCTAATTGTTATCGGGAATATTCTGGCTGCAGATAAAAAGATAGAGAAAACATCATTTAGTAAATGTAACATTTTTCTCACACATTACAGGAGTGCAAGAGATTAAGGTACAAGATTTTTGGTTCATAACTGAAATATTGCATGGTTTTATTTGGTGTATGATTGTTAAAGATAAGAGAATAAGAATAAGAACATGATGCTCAGAGAATTTTGCTTACAGTGAGTTGTTAGGCCTAGTGTTAATGGTATCAGAGGCTATTTTTCTGTTTTTAGTTCGTTTGGCTTTTTATGGAATGGATCAGTACCAAAGTCAGGTAGAAATCCCTTTTGCCCTGCCTCCAACCCCTTCTCTACCTATCAGTGTCTTTATGAGGAAGTAATTAATAAAAAAAAACATTCTTTTTTTTTCTCAATTGTAATTATTACTAATACAACCTGAAGAAACAAAAGAAGAAAAAAAAGATGGGGTATTAATAATACAACCTGAAGAAACAAGACAAAAAAGGAGGGGCAATTTTATCCTACAGTACAATCCAATAAATGAAGGTAAAAAAAATGGGGGCCAAAAAAGAAAAACAATAAACTCTGGTTAACTAAACTTGAGTGTGTCTGGTGGTGGGAATGATCAGAGGATCTGTTTCAAGTGAAGAAATATTGGTAAGTTCATCAGCAGCAGCAGTAATAACTATTTCTTCAAGAGAACAACAAGCATGAGCATTGTTGTTGATGTTAGGGGTGAGAGTAGGTAACTTAGAGTTAGAATCAGCAGCAGAAGAAGAAGTGGTAGTAGTTGTTGATGTTGTTTTTGTGAGTTCCTTGGCTCTTTCTGCTTCCACATTCCAATCTGTTCTGCAAAGAACATAGAGCATGAGACCTGCACAGGAGACTTGGGCTGCAAGCAACCCAAGCCAAAGCCCTGCAAACCCCATTTTGCCCACAAAGCCCAGAAGGATGGCCACTGGCATACCCACCAGGTAGAATGAGCCCAAATTGATGTTGGCACCAATGGCAGGTCTTGCACTGCCCCTCAGGACTCCACAGCCTGTGGTCTGAGGGCAGTTTCCAAGCTCACAGAGGCCAGCAATTGGCAGCACCAGTGATGTGAGTTCCAAAATCTCATGATCACTGGTGAAGAATCTGCCCCATTGGTGCCTCATCAAGGTGGTGAAAACCATGGCTGCAAGGCCTAATGCCACAGCACAAAAGAGTGACACTATCATTGAAACTCTTGCTTTTCCAGGGTTGTTAGCACCTAGCTCATTCCCTATTCTTGTGGAAACACCAAGGCTGAGTGATGAGGGGAAAACATAGACCAAAGAGGTTGTTTGGATAAGGATTCCCATTGAAGCAATGGTTGCTTTAGGATTGGCCAAAAGGCCACATAGCATTATCATGAACTCATACCACCACCATTCAAGGCAAACTGAGACACAGGTTGGAACTGCAAGTGAGAGCAATGAGGACCACCCCTTGATGCAGTCCACACTTGGGGGAACCCATGAGGCCTTGTATGCACCAGAGAAGTACACAAAAGAGGAGAGGAAGAGAATCAAATTGAGGTTTGTCAACACCATTGCTGTAGCCACCCCAGCAATTCCCATCTTGAGATGAACCACCAGGAGGAAATTGAGAGGCACATGGAGAAGAACTGAGATGGTTGAACAATATGTGAGTGGCAATGTGATTCTCTGAGTCCTGAGGTAGATTCTCAGAGGGTGGAGAAGTGAGAGCAGGAAAAGATCAGGTATTGAGAAAGTGATGAATTTTTGAGCCACTGATGCTATTTCATTGTCTTGGCCAGACCACAAGAGGATTCTCTTCATGTTGAGCCAGATGAATGAGATGGGGATTGATGTTGAGAGGAGAAGAAGCACAGTTCTCTGCAGTGTCAACCCAAGTAGCTTCCATTGCTTTGCTCCATAAGCCTGTCCACAAATTGGTTCCATCCCCATGGCTAAACCAGAGATCACAGAGTAGCCAGTGATGTTGGCAAAACCAATAGAGAGAGACCCTCCAGCTAGTTCCATCTCCCCAAGATAGCCGAGGAAAATCATAGAGATCATAGCTCTTGAATACAAGACTAAACCAGTTATGGCTGTTGGACCTGATATCATCCCTATTGCCTTCATTTCTGCTATGGCCTGAATCAATGCAGAAACACAGAAACATAAGCTCAATAGTTACTTGTTTCTAACGTCAGTAATTTAGTTTCACATAAAGACAAAAACACAAACAACATGTGTCATTTTTGTTGTTTGAAGTGGATTATGTTTGATTACCTCATTAAGGGTAGGCCATCTGTGCAAATCATGTTGAGGGGGATGATGATGAGGAGAAGGATGAAGAAGTTTGGGGTGAGATTTTGAGGGAGTGAGAAATGAAGATGGTGAAGTTGGGTTGGGATTACACATGACTATGGTATAAAGTGTTATGTGGATACAAAAGAAGAGTGTGTTTGTGTAAGAAAGGTAGGAAAATATGTGCTATGTGTGTTCCCCTGTTACCACTCTTGCTTCTTCTTCTGCCTTACAAGAGTGAGCGTGCGGTTTGTTTGATTCAGAGTAGCAAGGTTTGTATGTGGGGAGAATGAACCAAGGGGAGGCCCTTTTATGCATGAAAGATGGCAACTTTCCAAATTCAATCAAATCACTCAAATTTTAGAAAAAATATACAACGACTATCATCTTTTTATTTTCTGATGGTTTAATATGAATCATTGATTAATATACTATTATTTTTTTCTTTAAAAGAATCAATGATCTACAATTAATCACATCAGAGAGAAAATGATGAAACTAAAAAATAAGAGTCATAGTAAAATTTTAATATAAAATATAAATATGATGGCAAAAAAATGAGATATCTTAGTAAAAAATACTGTTATTTCAAATTTAATCAAATCACTAAAATTTTAGGACAAATGAATCTCGCTTTTTTATTCTTTATTTTTTGAAGTGATCTAGTGTGAGTCATTGATAAATGTATTTCTATTTTTTATCTGAAAAAAATTAATGATCCACACTAAACTACGTTAGAAAATAAAAGATAAATATTAAAAAATGAAAATCATAGTATAATTTTTCAAAATTTTAATATAAAATATAAATATGAGGACAAAAAGGTGAGAGATCTCAGTCAAAAATTACTCTTTAATCTACAATCAACTAAACTCAAGCTCAGTTTTTAAACCAAAAATTATTTTATTATAGCATTGAGTGTGGAGAGAAAATAAGTTCAAAGCTATCATCTTTAGGACGGTGAAAATGAAGAGAAAACAAAAAAGAGAACAAAATGCCTTTATTCGCTTTGATGATTTTTTTTTCAGCCGTCTAAAAACGACAACTATGGTTCGATAATGATGCACTCAATAGTGGTTTTAAGTAATGTTATTGGAAATGGATAACCTTTTCAATTAAAAAGGAAAAAAAAAAA
>Ga0209589_1013196_pt1 | contig 10896 bp, 7 predicted proteins | sample CowpeawhiteBW_FD_187525 | JGI IMG/M metagenome (GOLD analysis project Ga0209589, IMG submission 187525) | Root nodule microbial communities of legume samples collected from California USA - Cow pea white BW (SPAdes) (version 2) | ecosystem: Host-associated > Plants > Roots > Nodule | place: USA...
ATTAATAGGTAATTGAGTTATGATAAAATATTTTAAAGTTTTTTTTATTAAGATAAGAAATAAAATTTAGAACTCAAAGTACAAGCAAAATCAATTAAAGGTCGATATATTAATGAATAAACAAACATATATTTAAGTTATAAGAGGAATGATATTTGTAAATAGACATGTCAAAGTGAGCCAATCCGGGTTGGCTCATTACGAGCCGGGTTGAAAATGAGTGAACCCAACCCGGCTTACTTTATGGTGAGCCAGAAATTTTGTAACCCGGCTCAACCCACCACGGGTTGGTGGGTTAAGTGAGTTGACTCACCAACCCACTTAAAAAATTATTTATTTATTTTTTAGTATTCAAATATTTAAATAAATTTTTAAGTAACCCATGACATAACAATCATAGCAAAATCAAGAACCAATATTTTGATCATGCTCACCACCAATATATGAAGAATTATTTTCAAGAAAGTATCCATATAGTCTAAGAAAGAATGGCTAATATTACAAATTTTCTGTCATGCTATTCAACAAAATATAAATTAAAAAACTATACAATATTTTTCATGCTAATTTAGAAAAAAATGTTTATAAGACTGTTACTTGAGTAATTTAGTATAAAGATTATAATTAAAGATTAAAGTATCAACATATATAACTCGACAATCAAATTAATTAAACATTCAAACTATTCAAATATAATTAAACAACATTCTAGCATTTAAAAATATGAAATTGTGAACAAATATAATAGGAGTAGTAAATAATTATTAAAAAAATTTAAAAAAAATTAAAAAAATTAAAAAAATTGTAAAAAAATGTTGGTGGGTTAAGTGAGTCAACCCACCTTCAACCCGACTCGAACCCGTTTAACCCGTGTGTTAAGTGAGTCGGGTTGAGTTCAACCCACTTTTGAAAAAGTTGAATTTTTCTCAACCCAACCCGGCTCGAACCCGTGGTGAGCCGGGTTGACTCACAGGTTGAAACTCATTTTGACATCTCTATTTGTAAATAGTAAACACAAATAATAATAATAATAGAAGAGATAAAATATTTATTAAAATATATTATTAAATTAAACTATGTACATAAATTTGATAATTCTATATTTGTGATAGAAATTTAGAGGCTTTATGATCATCCTTTTAAAGAAGTAATTGTAATTGAAGTTAATTTAGATTGTGTTCCGATTTCAAGTTTGATGAAGAATAGTTGTCAATCGTCATACCTTCAAGGTATTGTCTTCTTTTGAGCGTGTGTTTGGTCATGGATTTGTCTTGAAAAGATGCATTGGAGGTAAGGATGGGCAAAAAATTCAATTTTTATGATCCAATCCATTTTTTCTATGATCCAATCCATTTAATATCCATTCTATTAAAAATTCAATCCATTTAAAATCCATTTCATTAGATCTGGATATCAATATAATCTACATTTTATATATTTTATGGATTGGATATCCATTCTCGAAATCTAGATTTTCAAAATGGATAATCCAAATTTTCACTTTATATATTTTGTTAAGTTGGGCTAAAGGTTGAGACGGACTAGCCCAAATTTAATCGTATTTGATTAAGTTGGCGTGACCCTGTACAAAATTTGGCCAAATTAGGCCAAATTCTGTCAAGTCGGACCCAATCGAGATTTGACCCAGTTGGTCCTGGACAAAATTTGGAAGTATTCGGCAAAATCTGTCAAATTCTTTGGTTTCAACCCTATGGACACAAATTTGGATCCCCATTCATTATTTGGATCCAAAATGGATGTATATTAGATTTTCTATAGGGTTGACACCATAAAATTTGGCAGATTTTTTGTCAAGGCCAACTAGGTCAAATTTTAGCATGGAATGAACTTGGATGACTTTCGAACGAATTTCGGTCGGGGACGACGTGACCAAATTTGGGCTAAGGTCGACTCGACAAAATTTCAAGCAAGATTGACTTGACTGGATTCGACTAAATTTTGGCCAGGGTCAATTTTGCCTAATAAGACCAAATTTTGGCCAAAGCCGACTTGGCCAAATATGGCCACATTTGGGTTAGGGCCTGATCAGTCAAATTTCGGTCAGGGTTGACGCCACTAAATTCTTCGGTCGGGACCGACTCGACTGAATATGGCCAATTTTCGATCACAACCGACTAAGTTGAATATAGTCAAATTTCGTTCGGGACTTAGTCGACCGAATACAGCTAAATTTGGGCAAGTGACGACTTGATCAAATTTTGGTCATGACCAACTCAACTGAATTTGGCCAAATTTAGGTTAGGATCGGCTCGCCTAAATATGATCAAATTTCGGTCGCGATCGACTATGCCGAATACGACCAAATTCAGGCCAGGACCAACTCGGTCAAATTTTGGTCGAGGCCAACATGACCGAATTTTGACCGGAGCCGACTCGACTAAATTCGGTCGAATTGCGGTCGTGGCCGATTCAGTTGAATACGGTCAAATTTCGATCGTGACTGACTGATTTGAATACGGCCAAATTTTCACCCTAGGCCGTCTCAGCCAAATACGACCAAAATTGGATCAGGGCCGACTCAACCAAATCTCAATCGGGGCCAACTCGATTGAATTCGACCAAATTTTGACTGGAGCCAACTAGGCTGAATACAACTAAATTTTGGTCGCGATTGTCTCGACCGAATACAGTTAAATTATGTCTAGGTCGACTCATCCCAATGTAGTCAAATTTGGGTCGGGGTGAACTCAATCGAATACTTCCAAATTTTGTCCAGGACCAGCTGGGCCAAATTTCAATCAAGACCGACTTGACAGAATTCGGCCAAATTTTGTATAGGGTCACACCAACTGAATCAAATACGACTAAATTTGGACTAGTCGGTTTCAACTTTTAGCCTAACCTAACCAAAAATATAAACTGAAAATTTGGATTGAATATTTTAGATTATCCATTTTGAAAATTTAGATTTAGAGAATGAATATCTAATTCATAAAATATATAAAATATATATCAGATTGATATCCATACCCAATAAAATGGATTTTAAATGGATTTAATTTTTAATAAAATAGATATTAAATGGATTAGATCATAGAAAAAATAGATTGGATTATAAAAAATGGATTTTTTGCCTACCCTTGATTAGAATTTTGTGACACATCTCTTCGCATATTAAATGTCGGAACAGAAAACCAATAAAATAATATTGTCTGCCAACATCTAAACACTTTTCTAAAATCATCCATGTAATGATAACATACATCTGCAAAAGCTTCAAATTAATGTTGTTGCATAAGGTTAACTTTCCTATTTCCGGTAAAATAATGTCATTTCTCTTCATTCTTTCGATCAATAAGAAACTATTATCTAAAGAAGGATAAAGAGCAAAGAAGAACTTTAGCTATACTGCAACTAGTAAACCAAAGCACCATTATTTTACGAAAGAATCAAGTATTTCAGTGCAATAATGTGAGACGTGCGACGTGGGACGTGGAAGGTGAGACGTGGGCGTCATACGTGGGACGTGGGACGTGGGACGTGCGACGTGAGACGAGAGGCGTGAGACGTGAGACGTAGGACGTGGGACGTGGGACGTGAGACGTGGGACGTAGGACGTGAGACGTGAGACGTGGGACATGGGACGTGGGACGTGAGACGTGAGACGTGAGACGTGAGACGTGAGACATGAGACGTGAGACGTGAGGCGTGAAACGTGAAACATGAGACGTGAGACGTGAGACGTGGGACGTGGGACGTAAGACGTGAGACATGGGACGTTCGACGTGAGACGTAGGACGTGGGACGTGGAACGTGAGACGTGGGACGTAGGACGTGAGACGTGAGACGTGAGACGTGAGACGTGAGACGTGGGACATGGGACGTGGGACGTGAGACGTGAGACGTGAGACATGAGACGTGAGACGTGAGGCGTGAGACGTGAAACATGAGACGTGAGACGTGAGACGTGGGACGTAAGACGTGAGACGTGAGACGTGAGACATGGGACGTTCGACGTGAGACGTGAGACATGGTACGTGAGATGTGAGACGTGGGACGTGGGACGTGGGATGGGATGTGGGACGTGAGACGTGAGAGACGTGACACGTGGGACATGAGACATGGGACGTGGGACATGAGACGTGAGAGACGTGCGACGTGATAGACGAAGGACGTGGGACGTGCAACGTGAGACGTCCGTAAACACTAAACCTTTAAATTTATATTCATAAACTTTAAACCTTACAATTTAATTAAAAAATTTAGAAGTTTAATAAAAGAATTGTTAATGTATCCATAAATTTGTACTAACAAATTTAAATTATACTTTTGTAAAAAAATGTATTAATAAAAAAATATTAAATACATATAAAAGTGAAATAATAAAAATATGAGGGTAAAAGTAATAATTAATGTTTATTTAACACCTATAAATAAAAATTATGAGGATAAGAACAAATATTTATATTGATTGAACTCTTAAATAAGCGGAAGGAAACAGAGGATGATCTGAAAAGTTAAACTAAGGATGGGCAAAATATATAATTTTCATGATCCAATCCATTTTTTCTATGATCCAATCAATTTAATATTCATTTTATTAAAAATCTAATCCATTTTATTGGATTTGGATATCAATCTGATCTATATTTTATATATTTTATAGATTGTATATCCATACTCTAAATCTAGATTTTCAAAATGGATAATCCAAAATATTCAATCCAAATTTTCATTTTATATTTTTGGTTAGGTTAGGCTAAAGGTTGAGACGGACTAGCCCAAATTTAGTCGTATTTGATTGAGTTGGCGTGACCCTATACAAAATTTGGCTGAATTAGGCCAAATTCTGTCAAGTCGATCCCGATCAAAATTTGGCCCAGCTGGTCCTGGACAAAATTTGGAAGTATTCGGTTGAGTTCACCCCGACCCAAATTTGATTGCATTGGGCTGAGTCGACCTAGACAAAATTTGACCGTATTCGGCTGAGGCAACTGCGACCAAAATTTGGTTGTATTTAGCCTAGTTGGCTCCAGTCAAAATTCGGCTGAATTCAATCGAGTTGGCCCCGATTGAGATTTGGCAGAGTCGACCCTGACCCAAATTTGGTCGTATTCGGCTGAGACGACCTAGGATGAAATTTGGCCATATTCAAATGAGTCAGTCATGATCGAAATTTGGTCGTATTCAACTGAGTTAGCCACGACCAAAATTCGACTGAATTCAATCGAGTCGGCTCTGATCAAAATTCAGTCGTGTTGGCCTCAACCAAAATTTGACTGAGTTGGTCCTAACCTGAATTTGGTCGTATTCGGCAGAGTCGATCGCGACCAAAATTTGGTCATTTTTAGGCGAGTTTGTCCTGACCTAAATTTGGCCAAATTCAGTCGAGTTGGTCATGACCAAAATTTGGTCGAGTCGGCACTAGCTCAAATTTAGCCGTGTTCGGTCGAGTAAGTCCCGAACGAAATTTGATTATATTCAAATTAGTCGGCTGTGATCGAAAATTGGTCATATTCAGTCAAGTCGGTCCTGGGTGACGAATTTAGTGGAGTCAATCCTGACCAAAATTTGACTGATCAGTCCTTGGCCCAAATGTGGCCATATTTGGCCAAATCGGCTTTGGCCAAAATTTGGTCGTATTAGGCAAAATCGGCCCTGGCCAAAATTTAGTCGAATCCAGTCAAGTCGATCTCGACTGAAATTTTGTCAAGTCGACCTTGGCCCAAATTTGGTCACGTCGTCCCGACCGAAATTCGTTCGAAAGTCATCTAAGTTCATCCCATGCTGAAAATTGGCCTCGTTGGCCCGACAAAAAAATTGTCAAATTCTATCGTGTCAGTCCTATGGACACAAGTTTTAAAAAATTTAACTTGAATTTATTTTATGAAAAATGGATTTTGGATTTTGAATTTGATCCAAATATTTAGATCTGGATTTAAACTTGATCTAAATATTTGGATCTGGATTTTAAAAAAATCCAATCTACTTTTTTTGAAAAAATAGATTTGGATCGAAAATCTAATCCAATTATTTGGATCCAAAATAGATGTGGATTGGATCATTAAAAATCCAATCCATGATCACGCCTAATTGGAGGGTGGAAGAAGGAAGAAGTATTTAAACTTTCTTAAGTCTTAGTTGCTAAGCGATGTAGGAACTATTAGGCACGATAGGAACATAGACCCCCTAGTCGAGGTCTACAAGGAATGAATGAATCATCACCAATGGAGGGTTTAAGGGACCGATAGTTCGATTATCGGCCCAGAGGTGGGCGCTAATGTTTCGATCCCAAGTTTGATGATAGAATTATTGTCGATCACCATACATCTAAGATAATGTTCACTTTTGAGTATGTACTCCGTCACAAATTTGTCCTTAAAATGTGTTTTGAAGGGTGGAAGGAGGAGGAGGTATTTAAACTACCTTAGACCTTGCCTTCTAAGATATGTGAGACTATTGGGTCTTAAAACCTCATTACCAACCCCATAGGTGGATGCTAATGTTCTGATCCCAATTTTAATGGTAAAGTCGTTGTCAATCACCATATGTCCAAGGTATTGTTCGTTTTGGGACGTGTGCTTCGTCACAAGTTTGTCCTTAAAAAACGTCTCGGAGGGTGGATGGGGAAGGAGTATTTAAACCTCTTAAACCTCGACTTCTAAGCGATGTAAGACTATTGAACGTGGCAGGAATAAAATGTAAATGAATTTCTTTTACATAAAAAAAAATAATAAAATACATTTTGAATGGAAATTTTTTTTATGAAACATTGAGATTCTATTAATACATCATATAATATAAAAGATTAAATGAAATACTACCAATAACCATTATTAGTAAAGATGCCAAAAAAATTCATATCCGCGGGTATCTGTAGATAAAACCTGCAACAGGTAGAAAATGGATACCCGCGAATAACATGTATGTGTATTTTTTATATTCACATGTTAATGGGGTGGGTACAGATATCATAGTATCCGTACCCGTGGATACCCATACCCTTTATACTCTAATTTAAATATAAAAAAAACATGATTAAAACATTAACACATGGATTTTGGATGGGTTATTTTTTATCAATTGATTTTAAAAAATCTTCATTTCTTTGTAAATTATCATCGAACAATAATTAAAGGAGTTATTTGCACTTTATTTGAAATTTATAAATATTATGCACTGTATTTTTATTTGAATTTATGGTTACAATATATTGTTAAATATTAAAATTTTCTTTTGTAAATATCCGTGGATATTAAAAAATATGCAGGTACCCACATAATGGATACTTGTACAAATATAGATACAGATACGTGATAGATATTTATCTAATTGGTAGGGTATGGGATAACTATTGTCCATACTCTTCCCGCCCCGTTTACATTCCTAATTATTATCATCTATTTACTAATGAAAACAAACAAAAGCATTAAATATTATTGAATACATATAAAAATAATATAATCTCTTCGTAATCATATATATATATAATAAGTTATTTTGACTTTTATATTAAATTCATACACAGTAAAAAAGATATAATTTTTTTTTATATAATTCAATTGTTTTATGTTTAACACAATCAATTATTTCTCTCATCTCTACTTAAATAGTGTTGAAAAAGAAGCATGTAGTTTAATTCCACAAAAATCATATAATAAAAGAGAAATAATTATTAACAAGACCATATAATAACATAGAAATAAATAAATGTTAACAAGGATATACAAACAAATATAACGTGATAACTTCAGATAAAAAGAAAAAATCACAGTCATTGTTCAAAAGGCAATCAGAGAATGATCATTGTGTATAAATTTTACAACACACAGAAAAATACTTTTAACCATTTGATCTTAAGTACACTCACACTTCTCAAAGCAAAAATTTAATTACCTCACCACACTCTACTTACAAGAGTATAAAAAAGTCAACACTAACTTAAAGTGTTTTTAATTTGAAATAACTAAAACCTTGATCCTAAAGTCTATTATATATCCATAAACACTCACTCCCTTACTTAATCTAAAATAATAAAACTTTACAAGATATATATTTTCATCGTTCTAAAAAAAAGGCTTAAATAAAACATGTATCACACCTCCAATGCAACATAATACAAATAATGTCACCTGTATAGTGTTTCGTTACTGATTTAAATGGCGTAATAGAAAAGGACCAAATAAAACACGAATTGCGAAAATGATGACTATTTTAAACATTTGGTAAAAATGAGGATCATTTTAAACATTCTATCAAAAGAAGGACCATCTGCAACAAACACTACGAAAATGAGGATAAAAAAAATATTTAAGAAAAAAAAAATAGTATGTCTTCCCCTTGAATATGTTTGCTGATGATGCGCGATAAGTTTCGTTTTAAATCTTCAATCAATAAATAATCTAATACTATGGAACATATTTATTTTATCCTATTATCAAGTTTTAAAGTTTAACTTATAAATTTTACACTAGAACTCCCCCACTTATTTTCGGGTTCTACCAGCTTATCCATTATATTATTGTTATCATTTCTCTTTCTCTGTTACTCGAATGCCTTTCTATTGAAGTCTTTCGAAACATAAAATAAACAAGTATAATGATTTATGGGTGCCAAAATAAGTATATTAATATCTTGTTTAGACTTTGAGAGAAAACGAAAATGATATGAATTATGCGATTAGACAAGAAGTGAGAGTTAAGAAAAAAAAAAGTGTAATAGATGTAGACAAAATCAAAGTGTTTATGAATTATTTTTCTAAGATTAATTTAGCTATTTTCTTTCCATTTAAAAAAGTTTGATGGTGTTTTCAATCAAATTTAAAAAGCTTTTTATTTTCAAATTTAAAATATTCTTTTAGTCTCTCAAGATTAAGAATAAAACGTTATTTTAGTCAATAAATATTAAATTTAAGAAATTAAAATAATTTTTTAAAATTTAAAGTTTAAGGTTTTAAAATTTAAACCTACTTTAGCCTCTTAAATTTAATGTTTTGAAGTTAGTACTATACTTTTGATTTTATTTTGAAGTACTATCTTAAAAAAAAAAAATTTTGAAGGATAAAAACTAAAACGATCCCAACTTGAAATAGCTAAAAAAAAAAAACTGGGAAACCAATAGCTTTGTTGGAGATGTAAAAACAGAGATGTGGCTTTTTGATTTGGAAATATGAACAAATCTCTGGCGTTTATTGCTACAGCCATTTCGACAAGGTTCCGCGTTCCTCTTCCTCTTCCTCAAATTCAATACCGATTCAACTGTTCTTCACCCTCTCATCCTTCATCCAACAAGCTCTTTGTTGGAGGTCCCTTTCTTTCTCTCTCTTTCTTTGTGTGTGTGTTATGTTCATTCTTTTGATTTTATTGACTCTGTGGTTCTTTCAGGGTTGTCATGGTCAGTGGACGAGAAGTCGCTCAAAGACGCTTTCTCTTCCTTCGGAGACGTCACTGAAGGTAATATGCTCCTTAATATTCTTCTAGGTCTTTGTCTTTTACCAATGTTTCTGACATGAAGCTACGTGTTCGACGTTTTGTCTCACTGAACTGTTGTTGCAAGCGTTGGGACTTATGGCTGTCTAGAAGTGTAATTTTTTAACATGTGAAATTTAATCTGCTGTTTCATGCTCATAAGACTCTGATATCATTGTATATTTCTCTCTACTCCCCCATTTTCTTTCCACCATTCCAGAATCACCGTAGATGTTTTAGATTCTGATTGCCTTGCCTTGTGGTTTCCCAAATCGCAGACAAATTCAGATAACTTGCAAACCACACTTTGAAACCTTGATTCTCTTTATACCTGTGATTACTTCTACTTTTGATCTGTTATTTTTTTTTAGCACTATTCAATTTTTCCTTCCTTGTTCTTGTATTTCATCTGCATTTGGTCAATTTTTTTTTGTCTCTTCTCACAAATTTGACATACTGTCATGTAAGTTGCACTTGTCATAAGTTCGCGTTCACCCAAGTGAATGGGACAAAAAGACCAAACATGCATACATACATGTAAACACCTGACCAAAATTCAATTTTCTTCTCGCGTAATATGCCCCTTCGTAAAATTAATTTGAAGAGAAAAAGTTGAACTCAATTTGTCTGTATTATTCTCATCAATCAGTGATGTACTGGCATATGGGCTCATGTGCAGGGGAAAAGTTAGTAACTAACCAATTCTAGTAACCGACAGCTAGATTCAATTAACAAACTCATTCCCTCCTTTTCCCCGTTTCTTTTTTTCATCATGTAATACCCCGCTAGCTGAGGCCCGGTAAATATTGACCATTCCCAGCTTAGAAACCTACTGACGGTAGGTAACAAGGATAGAGATTCTTGTAGAAGACATGAGCAGTCTGATCACCGGTAGAAATGGAAATCAAATTCATGAGGATTGTAATATGTTTCTCCGGAACGATGTGACTGTCATTGTCTGTTTGGCGCATTCATCAAATACCGGGTTTGCAGCAATACGGGGTGCACATTTACTGTCACTGCATTGAACAGGTTGCTTGAGACTAGTGACATGTTTACAGGTGGCAGGAGCAAGAGCGCGATACTGTGCCACTGATGAAGAACGAGCTATAGTTGGTCTTTTAGACCGCCAACACAACAAAGATTATCCCAAGAAGAAGCAATAACCTGTAACCGAGGGATGAGCATGTAGTAGGAGTATACATAGTATGGGTCGGGATGGGTTAACTTACGTTCCTACTCGGCCGAAATTTTGATAGGGTCATTTTTTAAAACCCGACCTGATCAAGACTCAACAATATTTAGGACAAGACAAGACCTGGTTAACTCGACATTACAAATTGATCTTAAATTTATATACATCTAAATTGTTGAATTAAAGTAAAACACAACTAAAACATTGAATATTCTTATATATATATATATATATATATATATATATATATATATATATATATATATATATATA
>Ga0209589_1013197_pt1 | contig 10895 bp, 8 predicted proteins | sample CowpeawhiteBW_FD_187525 | JGI IMG/M metagenome (GOLD analysis project Ga0209589, IMG submission 187525) | Root nodule microbial communities of legume samples collected from California USA - Cow pea white BW (SPAdes) (version 2) | ecosystem: Host-associated > Plants > Roots > Nodule | place: USA...
AAGGAACCTGCCTCACCACCCTCCTCCGCCACAAAAACATCTCCCTCACCAAGGTCCACCCCGCAACAAACCCCGTCGAGATCAACAACGTCCTCATATCAAACCCTAACATCTTCCTCGCCGACCACCTAGCCGTGCATGGCGTTCTTTCCCCCTTCTCCCCCTTGCACCCGCACGACCTTCTTCAACGGGGTTTGGATTTCTTCATTCGACCCCCCTCTTGTTCTTCCAACCACTCCCTCTCCAAGAACGGTGTTCACTGGAACCGCGTCGTTCACTTGCTCCGTGCAAAGGGCTACGCTTCGTTCTCCATCACATTGTGTTCTCTGCCTCTACTTCTCTGCCGCCTCACTTAGCCGCCGATTCAGCTCCACTTCGCACACCTCCACAGCGCCGACAATGCTACATCACCGTGGGATTCTTCGTTGAGAAAGATCTCCAACTGCAACGAAAAAGAAGGAACACACTCCCTCCAACTGCAAAAAATTTAATTAAAAAAAAATATTTTTACCCTATGGCTCCGGTTCATTTAGAACCGAGGCATAAAATAGACTCTATGGCTTCGGGTAACAACCGAGGCCAAAAGGAGTACCTTTTGGCCTCACCCCAATATGCCTCGGTTCCAGACCCGAGGCAAAATGAGAAAAATAACCGGGGCAAAAAGCCCTTCCTCCACTAGTGCATGGGCATGAATTACGTAGGACGTGCAATATTCGTGTAGATGCTGCCAAGGGTTTAAGTTTCCTTTTTCTATATTCGTTTTATTGGTTTATAGCCAAACTTCAGGTTTGATTGGTGCACTGGTAGGCATGATGGGACACCTTCTATTTATGGCAACTTGGTTTCTTATTTATCACATATATTGTGTCATCATGCTTTACGTATGGGTAGCTTTGAATATGCTCTTCATTTTACATTTTACATGTTCCATTGGTTTGAATGGTGGAAGGCCATGGTTCCACAAGAAATTTTTCTTTCCTTAGCCTTTGGGTGCAATTGATATATACGTTGCTTTCTTTCTTTCATTACCATTTAAGATAACTTTTCCTTGATGTGACAATCATGCATGGCCCAAAAGTTCATTTAACTTTCTTTTTAGGCTTTTAGAGTGTGGATTATGTAAATACATATTTTAATATAGCTTTTGTTTTTTTTTTTTCTTGATTCATATTAAAAGCATGTTTTCTTTCCTTATAGTTTTGGGATGTAATTCCATTTTGGCTTTTTATACTTTTAGTGTGGTGCTTTTTATTTGGTTTTACTAATTATCTTATATTGTAATATGTTTTGGTATTGGAAGGGATGACATGTTCTTTGCCTTTACTTTTTGTCTTATATCATGAGATGGTTATTTTGTTGAACACGTGTTATATATCCATAGTTGCAATGACAATGCTATGTCTTTCGCTTGGTTATATGTAATATTCTAGTTGCATGGTTATACAAGTAAAATGGTGGCTTCGTGCTTTAACTGCTTGTTGTTTTATTGGGATCTGAAACCACTCGTTAAGTTCGTTGTTGGAAGGTATTGGCTGGTAAGTTGATGAGTTTTTGTTATGGAACTTTATTTTCAATGCATGATGTGATGGAGTATATTTATTTGGCAATTTGTAATTCTCATGTGTTGCATGTTGAGAGTGTTTTGCCTTGCTTGAAGACTTTTGGTGAAATTAAATGTTGTGAGGTTTTCCGTACCTAGAGACCCAATCATGACTCTTTCGCCTGTGTGAAGTAGTGGTAAAGGATTGGTCTGAGTGTTGTACTCTCTCGCCTGTGTGAAGCAGTGGGGAGGGAAAAATGTTTCGCCTTATTTCGGCTCGTTGCGATGCATCAACGTTTTTACTCATAATTCCTTGAGGAATAAGGGAAACAGTCTGACTGCGATAGCGGGACATGTCGAACCATCTATTTCTAGAAAACTAGATGTTGTTGTGGGGTAAAAGGTCGCAAAAAACTAAAGCTTGATTATGATTATTATGTTTAAGGATTTAAATGAATGTGATAGTCTATTGGTTTGATATAGTTGTTTGGATGTTGGGGGTTGTGTGTTCAAAGTAAAGTTTGATTGTGATCTTAATGCTTAAGTGTTACTTGAATGAGATGTTGAGTATTATTTGTCATGTTTTATTTACATAATTCTTTTATATATCGTTGTTTATGGTTAGCTTACTCTTATTTGTTTGTTTGTGTGTTTGTTGTATGTGCGATGATCGTATAACGTGTGTGTTATACGGGAGCAAATGATATTGCAGATAATTTTGACATGGACTAAATTGACGAGAGGTTGGGATGAACTTGGGAGTTTTTATAACTTATTAGTTGTTTTAAATCAGATACTGAAGACTATGTATCTTCGCAAATCAAATGAAAAGTTTGTTTTAGTACATTTTCAATGATAATCCTTTTCCGCCAAACGCGTTCATTTTCTAACTTTCCGTGACATCCCAAAAAAATTGGGGTGTTACAGTTGGCATATTCTTCGGTTGCACGGCGACCTATCTGCAACGCCTCATTGGTGCGGTCCCATGTCATTGTCCCCTCCCTAACATCACAACAATCTAGCATCCTTTATGAGACGAACATCATGCGTCTAATAGTGCCCTGTAATGACAACATCAAATGAAGTATATTAAAAATTTTATGTGTACTAAAATATAGTTTTTGAGATGCTTACTGATAAATTGAATGATGAATCTAGTGATCTCCTCTACGGTGGAAGATCATCTAGTAGATGTCGTAGAAGACGAGGGACAAGACTCGTCTGATTGTCATGAGTACCTCGAACCATATATGGATGGGATACTTGTCTAAACCGCTACAGGTACCATGAGGAGGAATTGTTGAAAGCACACATTTCAAAACATGATTTACGAAGCGTATCCATCGACGAACAATGTCTGCTAAGTCGACATCAGGAACAACAAGTGGAGACCTAGGGATAGGTTGCAGAAACCCAAATTGGCGTAACCCACGTTTTGGCAGATGATAGTGAGCAATTTCACCCACCTAGATGAAGCCAGAGAATAGAGCAATGATGATAAGGGGATGAGTAACTCGTAATGATGCATACATGTTCAACATGACCCCATCATATGTTAGTGAATCCAACTGTGCTCCGACCTCATGCAGAGTACAATTCAGTCTAGGTGTCAAATAACGCATTGTCTGAGGTCTCTATCGTCATAACTATCCAATAATTGATTCCTTCCCAATCCCGAAAAAATGCAAAGGTATTTAAATAACTCACCAATAAACATGAACAAAGAAAAAAATTGTATTTGAAAAAGAGTAAGATATTCAGTTAATTGCCTCGTGTGTCCAAGGCACGCATCGCCAAAATGCTCAAAAAGATGTGCAAGTGCAGTAGCTCCCCTCGTAAACCTTCCACAAGACTGCAGATTTGCAAACATATTCAGGTACGAGACGCTAATGGATGTTGCGCTTTTATCCATAAAAGTGGTGCAATAGATATGTCTATGTTGCAAACTGCCAATGCTTATTTTCACAACACTCAGTGTAGAGGTCTCTCAACCAACTCAGTTTGACATGAGGACCATGACATTGTCTGAGCTCAGATGACTCCCTTGTACATTCAGATCCATGAACACTAAAGCAGCATCGAAGTCTAGTGCTTCGATTGGACAAACTCTTCTACTATAGGCAAATGGAGGAGGACAAAGACATCATTAAGTGTCACGCTCATCTCTCCAAAAGGAAGATGAAAGTTGTTGGTCTCTGATAGAGGTCGTACCCCACCAAATTAAAACATATTAAATGCAGTACATGAAAGTGAACCAAGTCGTCTCCCAACGACCAATATTTTCATTCAAAGCGAAATTTCCAGATGAACACAACAATAACACAAAGGGGGGTTGGCAGATTCACACAAGTTTGCTAAATTCTAATAAAAACACTGAAACTGAATTAAACACAGAATTCAAAATGTATTGATTCCTTGATTCCACTGAAAATCCACCAATCACAGGTTACTAAATAAATTCTCTTATCCAATTTACTCTCATGAAATCCGAATTAATCAACTATGCGAAAATTAACACAGCTTCATTATGCCATTAAGCATAGCACACATCCTTCTTTCAATTTCACACACACACACAGATTAAGCAACTGTGGCCAAAACCCAAACTCACTAAGCATGACAAGGATTCTGAAATTGTGGAAAACATGAACCCATGATTAAGCATCACAAATTTCATTTCATTCAAAGCTACGAAATTAAATAGAATGAAGAGAAAATAGGAATTGGAGTGCACTGCAAAACATCAACCTCATGGTTTCAATTAAGTTTCTTCAAGGAACCAATACGAAAAACTTAGCTAGACATGGAAAATGAACAATCAAGCACTTCGAATCTGAAACAGAAATTGCAATTCAACCGTTCAAATGACTTCAAATTGATACTGAAAGCTTAAAATGGTGCAGCAAACGAAATGGGCAAGGGATAATAGAAGAACAACAAAAATAGCCACCAAAAACGAAAATACTTCAATATAAATGTTACCCAAATGGTAGAAAACGTTAATACAACTTCAATATGTTGTCCAAGACTCATAAAACGTGAAAAATTCGTGTGTGCCACCATGGGTCACCTTCCAAAGCTTAAAAATAACAAAAATGGAGGTTTGGGAAGTGGAGAAGAAGAAGGAGCGGCTGGTCTCCCCCATGCAGACCTAATTTCGTGGTCATATCACCCCTGCCACTCATATTTACAAAACTGTCACTCTGCCACTCAGAATTACAAAAATGCCACTCCTAGGCCTCAAATGTTGACCCATTGACTTTGCTGACGTGGAAATGATGTGGCGACTCTCTTCAACTGAATATTGACGTCCAAGCTCCAAAATTGCTTCACCCAAATACCTAAAAATAATTAAAAACATAAATTAGGCCAAATAATGTGAAATTAGTCCAGATTCGGAACAATGGCCCAATAAAGCCCAACAGATGAAAAACACTCTAAAGATGAATAATTAAGCACTAATCAAGTGTCTAATGGGTACACAAAGGCTAGTGGAATGGAAGAAAATAATGACTCATCAGTCTCTCTATGCCACATCTCAACAAAAGCCAATACAAGGCCCTTATCAGGGTATTCATAAAATATATTAGATAGTGGCATCAAACTACAATTTACAACATAGGGTAGAACAGTTTCATGACAAACTCAAAATCTTTTAAATTTCTTGCCATGAGACACCAACTTCATGTCCACTCGATCCTAATAAAAACCATTATACAAATATTTAAAATTCATCCACCAATTTCAATAATAAAACTATTAAGTACTATACTAACCCGGCCATCCCAAATAGCACATGCAACATGATCAGCAAATCCAGTCAACAGAGAAATATACTCGGGTCCTCCAAGAAATCCTTCTAAATTATCGTGGTCGTGTTCCGCAACAATGTCCTCATGTTGGATTACATTCTCCGGCTCTTCATGAATATCAGGAGTTGTTGATGAACTAGTTTTTCCATGAGCTACCGATTGACCAAATTCTTCATGACGACCCTTGCCCCTTCTGCGAGCACATGTTGTGGGTCTACGTCTAGGCTCCTCCTCAAGAGTCTGATCATGTGAAGAACTTCTGTCACGAGGTACCAATGCTCTTCTTGTCCTAACCATGTCTATAAAAAACATATTCAAGAACATATTCAAATTAAAATAATTACAAATTAAAATTAATAAATATTTTAATTACAACATAAAAACACTAAAAAAATTAACATAAAAACTAAAAACTTGACATAAAAAATTATAAATAAAAAAATATCATGTAACAAAACTGGAAGTCAACTTTCGGAAAAACACTGAACCAGAAGTCGACTTCCAGAGATTAATAATTGTAAGACCCGAGAAATTTAAATAATTAAATAAATAATTATTTAATAAATGCGGGTAGTGTGAGTCTTTATAACATTAAATGCTAACTTTCATGATGTGAACAAGTACTAGCTCAAGTGATTGGAAGTACTTGGTTATGTTGAAAGGACTTAGGTTCGAGTCCTATGTGTGCCAATTGTGTGTTATTTAATTGTATTTTTTTTATGATATGTTTGAGCGTGATAAGAGAGTATAAATTTCTAGATTTATAGAAATTATCATGAAATGTGAATTGGTTGATTGGTTGTGCATTGACTTGAAAATTGAGTGGTGGTGATTTTGAACCTTGGCTTAAGCAAAATAACTTTCATTTTGCTAAAATCATTTTTTGGCATGAATGTGAAAGGCCAGAAACCCTAGCTGAAAAAGGGGCAGCCAAGGGGGGCTGGAGAAACAACCACTAATGAGGTTTGAATGGCAATTAAGGTTATATGAATGCCAATTTTCGTTTCTGAATCACTAACCACCACTAAGACTTGTTATTTGGCCAATTAAGTGGAAAGACGGTGTTTTGGATGGTGCATTTTCGTGTGGGCGGCCTAAGGGACAGTTTCTGAGCACAAACTTGAACCTAAAGAGAGTGAGTGAGTATGCTTGGGTGTAGACAAGGCTTGGAACCAAATTGGAATCAAAAGGGACTTTAGAAGAGCATTAGTGCGGGGAAAATCTAGGTTAGGGGAGTTCCATCTGTTGTTAAATTATAATTTTCGCATGATCATGTATTGTATGGAATGCTTGAAGTGTATATCTTTGCCATGTTCGAGTTCTTTTCGCGTTTCTAGATTTTTCAAGAAACCGCCTAGCGGCACATGAGTATATTTTGATATGATTTCCTAAGAATAAGCTAGACAATCATAGATTGGTTTGTTCTCCCTAATTTAAGATTATAAGATATTTTTGCAATTATGAGTAATAATTATTGTAAATATTCCTAGCACTATTTATATTAGGAACAAGAATAGTGAAAGGGATCAAGTCATTTTTCATGACATATGTGTCCATCTCTGATGATGCAATAGACAAAAACGAGGATAGAGAATGAGAGAATATGAAGCAACTCCAATTCCTATTTTCTCCCTTATTAGTGATATGAGATTGTAATGTTGTACAGAAAGTGATTGGTAGGTCACCACTTAATTGTTGAGTGGTCATTAGTTAATATATGCAGTGGAATAATGTCATTTGATGTGGGATATTTTGGACAAGTTATCTCACATGGAAGTTCAATATTTTTAATTAACCTTGCTTATAGTAAATTAGCAATGTTTAATTTTCTAAAAGTGGTCTACAGCTTCACTCCCTTATTAGGGATCACATATTCTAATTTTGTGCAAAATGTTATTTGCAGGTCATCATATAATTGGTCAAGGGTCATCCGTTTATACTTCTAGAGTTCTGATACCTGTATTATTTCACATATGGACTTACCTTATCCACTTCTGTTGTTTCAATTATAGTGGGTTACATTAATAGCAAAGTGCACAAAATAAGTTCAATGTCATAAATTTAGTACATTGATCCAAACCCATATAGTCATAAAGTTCAAACTACATATGATAAGATAAAATCGGCAACTTAAATTTAAATACCATAAAAATACAAGACATTAAATAATTGTCCCACATAAAATACTTATCCCACATTAAATAAGGGATATATTATCCAAAGCAAAGGATCCATCCTTTGAGCTCTCCCCAACCTCAAAACATGGATTATTGGTCGATGGAGGAACCATCCTCTGCAATATTTCGTCTACATTGACAGCCACAGTTGGTTGCACATTGTGGTCCACATTGGCCTGCACATTGTGTTCCATAGTTGTGGTTCGATTCTCTTACCATGACTTGCTTTGAGTAAATTGTTAGCTTGAACAAAGTATTTCGTGTCACACTTATGCACAATTCTGACCTATATTTACACAAGAAAACAATTTAGATGAACAATTCAAAAGCAAAATTCAACTTAAAAGTACACAAGGTCTAAATAATTACCTATTGATCCTTCTCTTCCATCTTTGCCTTCTTGCTTTCATTGCATGCTTGTGGAGAAGATTTTCCTTACCGTTTACAAGCCATCTCACAATTCCAACAAATCAATAATTCTACAAACCTCACAACACAAGAAAAATGTCACCATAGATAAATATTACACTATAATATTAACTCACAATTGTGCATAATAAACAACTTAATCCAGCACTTAAATGGCAAAATACTTACTCCTACAAGATCCTTGCAAAATATAAACCTAAGTTCATCACTTCATTCAACAAAACTCATCATGAATTTGAATATTTAGTAACTTTCAAAGTAACTAAATAACACACATTATACATTAATTTAAAGTACTACATATTGACTCAATAAATGGTTGTACAAAATAAAAACTAGAGGTATTCACTTAAGTTAGCATAATTCATTCATTGAAATAATGGGTATCACAAAATCAAGTAATGTCATCATGTGCAATCTCATCAAGTGCAATTCCTACACAACGAACCAAGTGCATTGAAATGCATCATCCAAAATATATCTATAAAAAAACACATATCATTGTAAATTACACATATGCACCAAAGTTAATCACCACATTCAGAACTTGTTACTGTTATAACATGAAAATTCCAAAAATTTAGTAATCCCTCATGCAACCAAAAAATGCACCACAGGTCATCACTTTTGTGCACACATGTAATCAGATAAAATCAGACAGTTAGAATCACCCTAATCATCACATATTGACTCACCTATCAAACTACTTGGTTCATCAAAAAGGAACTTTATCTTCGTCATACTTAAATCTAATGCAGACAGTAAATTGTAATTGACTCATACCACACATTGAAATTGACTCAACATAATTCCACATGCAACCAATTTCACACCCAATAAAAAAATTACCAATTCCATCACAAGAAGACACTCACAAGGACACCAAAAAATGAAAACCTACAATCATTCACGCACCTATCAAAGTACTTCGATCAGCCAATGATCCAGTCCATATACTTAAAATTCATAAATAAGACAACAAGTGTATTGAAATTCATCAAATACATATGTACAAAGGAACAAAGATCACTATAGATTGTAAAGATGCACTAAAGTTAATCACCACATTCACAACTTGTCATTGCTACATCAAGAAAGTAAAAAAAATTTAGTGATCCCACATGCTTAACAAAAATGCACCACATGTCATCAATTGTGTTCACAAAGGTCATCAACAAAAAAATGCAGACAATTTTAATCAAAACATGAAACACATATATAAAAATAAAAACAGATGCACAAAAGTTAATCACCACATTCATAACTTGTCACTGCTATAAGATGAAAGTTCAAAAGATTGAGTGATCCCAATGCTTGCTAAAAATGCATCATAGGTCATCACTTGTTTGCACATAAGTCATCAACAAAACATGCAGACAGTTGTAATCAAACCTATTCAGCAATGTGGTAATTCATGCACCTATCAAAAGTATTTGGTTCATCAAAAAGCAATATCAACTTCAACCAATTAAACACCTAAAAAACCTAAAACAACTCCATGACAGAAAGATACTCATAGAAACATAACAAACGAAAACCCTACAATCAACAATCATCTTCTTCAAATGGAAAAAAATGAAAAATTTGGGTGTTTTAAAGACTAAAATACACCCTAACGTAACAAACAGTAAAAAAAGGAATCCATACCTTCAATGTCGCCCTCCAATGACATACAATCATCATCCTTCTTACAACTAGAACCTTTGAAAACAATGCCCAAACAGCCCAAAGCCAATGGAGGACGCGCTTGATCGTTCTGATTGAAGAAACTACAATTTAATAAAAGAAAATGTCTTTTGTGCTCTACGCCACACAGAAAATGCCTTCACCTCTTCTCCTTGACGTCGTTTTGTGCTCTACGAGAGAGACAAACAACCTTCGTCAATGAAACCAAAAAATCTTCTCCCTAACCTTTTCCATCTCTGCGTGAGAGAAAATGAAAACGACTGCTTCACCTCTTCTCCTTAACACTTTCTTTGTCTTCGTTTTTTATCTGCCTTTGCAAAAACCCTAACAAATTTCGAAGAAAAGCTTTTGTTGGGTTGGAGGTGAGAAGAGAAAAGTGTAGAGCACGAGAGGGAAACCATGAAAGATTCCACATAATCTGTAAGTCAAAAAGTGGAAAAGGCAGTTCACTTCTCTTCCCATCGCTTCCTACCTCAGTATTTTTTCAAAAAAATATATTAAATTAAAAAATAAAATTCACCTCACCTGACCACGTCAGGAAGTCATTTTATAGTCAAAATTTGGGAGTCAAATAATCATAATCCTAATACACAATAAAGTTTTAATTATTTAGAATTGTTCATTTGGAAAAAATATTATTACTAAATAATGTTTCAACAGCAATTTAAATATATTTCAAAATATTATAAATTTAAGGCATTTCATTGATAATGCTTTATCTGGAAAAATATATTTCGTTGGATTTTTGGATTTTTCAAAAACATTTACTCGAAAGCTTTATATTGAAATGTGAACGTTAATATTTGAATCAATCAAAAAGTCATATGTCAATCGAAATAAATATTAAAGTCTACACTGCAATATAAAGCTTTCTCAGATAAAGTTTTCCAACAAATTCAATAACTCAATCCAGAAATATTGTTATAAGGTTTTTTAATAAGTATTCAGAGATATTTTATATTTTTTTCTTTTCAATAAATATTTTGAATATATTCAAAATTATTTTTAAAATATTATTTCGTTATATTAAATTTTATCATAGAATAGTATCAAAATGATAAAATTATTTAAAAAAATTCTAGATTACATATTCTAAATTTTTATTTTTCGAAAAAAATAAGAATTTAAAAAGTTATTTTCATCATTCAACTGTATCAAGTTGTGAAAAGAAATTATGGAGGGGCAAATGAGATATTTTCCAATATTTTCTTGGTTTATTCTGCTTTTCGGGTTTTGTTTTTTTTTTTTTTT
>Ga0209589_1013198_pt1 | contig 10895 bp, 4 predicted proteins | sample CowpeawhiteBW_FD_187525 | JGI IMG/M metagenome (GOLD analysis project Ga0209589, IMG submission 187525) | Root nodule microbial communities of legume samples collected from California USA - Cow pea white BW (SPAdes) (version 2) | ecosystem: Host-associated > Plants > Roots > Nodule | place: USA...
AAAAAGTAAATTTAGTGTCAATTTAAGGAAGGACAATATTACTTCATTTTTACAAAAAATGGGACTAAATTGAAACTAAAAACAAATATAGGGACCAAATTGAGTCACTTTGACATGTGGCACAACTATGAAATGACACGTGTAAAAAATATTAAAATCAAAAAAATCAAAAAATCAGAAATTGACACGTGACGTTGACTTTAACACTGTTTGGTCAAACTAACGGCGAAGATCAAATTGAATCATTTTTAAGAAAATGAGGACCAAATTGAGACAACGAGAAATTTGAAGACCAAACTAAAATTTCTTGACAAATAAAGGGACCAAAAGAGTAATTTAACCTAGAGGTATGTAATCTCTGGTTTTTCATTTTCAATGAAAATACGTAGGAGTGAGGTAAATCCTCATCAAGTTTGAAAAATAAAAATTTATTTTTGTTTATTTTATGCATTCTATTATTCTTATTTTTGGAGAAAATACACATTTGAAAAATCACATTCATTTTTCATATTTAATTAAAGGTACAATCATAAGATAGATGTTGTAGGATGCTAACACATTTCCTACGCGTAATCGACTCCCGAACTTAAAATCCGATTTTCGCAGACCTTGTCTTATTTTATGGTTTTTTTTATAGTTTTTCCGAATAAACTATGGTGTCGATTCCAAACGTTGTTTTTCAACCATTTATCCTTTTGTCGTCGTCTCGTCACGATTTAGGTTGCGTTATATATATATATATATATATATATATATATATATATATATATATATATATATATATATATATATATATATATTATGTGCTAGATAGTTGCACACAATATTATGTAATATGAGAAAAAGAAGTTAATCCAATTAATGAATTTCTTTTATGTATTAAGACTCTTTTGATTCTCTTAATTTGATTGGTTATCCTATGTTTAAATATATGACTAAGATTAAGAACTCTTAAACAATATGTGAGAAACATTTTCGGAAAACGAGAGATCAATTTCAACTCATAGGGTAAAATTTACAAAGTGAAGAATATTAAAATGGTTTAAGCACATAACCTAGTTATATCTCACAAGACTCTTTCTCTATAAATTTGACTATATACGCTCAAAATTTTTTCACTTATAATTTTCTTGATAACTTTTTTCACTTCAATATAATGTTCATCACAACCCAGTTATATCTTACATAATTTATTCGAATTGCATTCATCCAACTTTGATCCATTACTACATAACATGAGAACTTGGTTTAAAAAAATGTTCCATAGACCTAAATGACATGAAGTAATCATGTTGCTTACATATGTAATCTAATACGTTCTCATTCTCAAAAAAATATTGTTCTAGAAAGTTTTCATTTAACCTTCCAATTCTCCTTTTCTACTAGATTGTATATAGTAGAATATTAAAACAAATAATTTCAATTTTGATATATAAGACACATGCCACTGGCCTAAGCAAGGAATAACACTAAACATATATAAGTTTGATATTCAAACAAGGGCAGCCTGTAAGACCCGAGAAATTTAATTAAATAAATAAATAATTAATTAATAAATGTGGGTAGTATGAGTCCTTATGACAATTAATGTTAGCTTTTATGATGTGGAAGAGCACTAGCTCAAATGGTTAAGAGTACTTAATTATGTTGAAAAGACTTAGGTTCGAGTCTAGTGTATGCCATTTGTGTGTTATCTATTTGTTTCCACTAGTTTTGAGTTTCTAGAAAATTCCCATAAATCGCTTGGCGGCTTTGAAGGCCCGTCAGGCGATGTATGAGCGTGACACGTGCTTCTGCCAGGCAGCACGAATAGTAGTGTGATATTTTTATGGACTTTATGATATTTTGGGTTGTTGCGAAAGTATCTTATGCATGTTGAATGAGTGATCTTGTATAATCGTTGATCATTAATGTGTTTTATGATACTTGAATCATTGAATGGGTTGCAAATCATGAAGGGTTCATGTTAGAGTTTATGGCCGAAACTGTTAATATGAATTTGGGGGTTTTAACCATGAGGAAATTATAATTATATAATTGTACTGGATGAATATGCATGGGAAGAAACCAAATGGCTGTAACTTTATGTGTGTAATTGAATGGAATGAGATTTGGGAATTAGGGTTCTTCACGGGTGCGAAAAAATATGGGATTTTTCAAGAACTGTATGCACCGCCTGATGGCGTGTGAACTGTCGTCAGGCGACTCATGTTAAAACAGCCCATTTTCTAGGTTTTTGTTAAGAACCATCTGGCAGTAAAGATCTACCAAGCGATGAGTGTGGTGTTTTGTTATCGAAAAACGCTATTTTTCATGTTTTTGCGAAGCAGGTATCGTCGGGTGCTAGTTTTATGTCGTTAGGCGCCACCGATTTTTCTGGTCTGCGCAATTTTTGTAAAATGCATTTCTTGGTTCGTTAACCGTCTGATTCAGGTGAAATTTTGTAAGGTGGTTCACAACATGTTGTTCTTCACTTTGAACGGTGGAGATTTGAATTGGATGTCTGCAGAGGGAGATATACGTCACTCATGATTAGTTGTTTGAATTCCCTAATAGTATGATTATTAATAGATGATTAAGTGTGCTTAAGTGTTGGTATGACCTTGATTGGTGAATATATATATATATATATATATATATATATATATATATATATATATATATATATATATATATATATTTCTTTGATTTTAGTTTTCATAATTTATATGATCTGTAATTCTTATTTAATCATCAATTTTATATATGTTTATTTTTTATTATTTTATCTTACATGAAATGAATAGGTAATATTTGCTTTGATTAAATAAAAATAAATGTAAGCAAAAGTTGTGAATTAAATCAACAGTCTTTTAAAAATTTGAAAATGGAAAACAATTATACAAGAGTTGTGAATATATTATAAATTAATTTTATTTGCTACAGTTATTAATATAGTTACTTCTATTTATTTGTTGCAATTACATATATGATTGAGTATTTTATATAATATTTAAATATTTGTATTATTTATTTGATATGTAATATTTTTGGATTATATTTTGTATTTATAAATATATTATTTTATTATTAATAAGACACACAAAATTTAGTTTTCGTTTTCTCGTATGCTTTTTTTCTTCTTCTTTCTATTACTAACAGATTCTTTTTCTTGAAAAAATATCAAAATTGTATTTTTTTTTAAACTGTTAAATATTACAAATTTCTTCGTTATATAATATCTTTCGCTTGATATCATTATTAAAACACGACGGAATAAAATAAACAATATTCTTTAACTTTTAAAACAACAAATTATTTAAAATAAAATTAAAGAAACTCACATAAGAATTATTTATAGAGGGAGAAATATATACTACACTTGCATGTTCATTCAATGTGTCATTTTACATACCTATCTCATTCCCCCTCAGTTTAATATTATTTTATTAATTAAAGGTTGTAGAAAAAAAGTAAATATGCTTTAATAATACGAAGGTTGATTTCTTTATATTCGCACGTGTTTATATGAATCTATCTATATATATATATATATATATATATATATATATATATATATATATATATATATATATATATATATATTATATTTTTTTATTAAACAGGTGTGTACACAGTGAATGAAGAAAATATAAAGTGTACACAGGTATGTACATACTTAAAGTAGAAGAAAAGTACAATAATAAATACATTTGCCAAAATTAAAATAAAAAAAAAACCGAAAATAGGTATTTCAATTTTTATTTAAAAATATTTTGTTTATACTTATTAGTTTATCTTTTTTTTTCGTGCAACATAGTTAACAATTAATTGAAAAACAATTAAATTTATTTAAAATTTCAAATATTTAATAAACTTTTCTCCTATATTTGTATTTTACGTCCATCTATGAAATATTTTCGGATAATATTTTGTGATATAATAATTTATTTTAAATTTTGTTATATCTTCAAAATATTATGGTATAATAATTGATTATTTAATATTTTTAAGATATGTTATGTTATTATCTTCAAATAATTTAAATTTTTTATTTATTGTATAGAAAATATATAAATTTAACATCTCACCATAAATAGTAATACTTATTCCCTACTTATATCTCTTATTTATTTTTACACTAATATAAATTTTTATCTTCTTAACAAATTTCTGTAGTACATCACTATTTGTCAGATCAATTCAAAAACATTAGGTGCACTTTCTAATAAAAATAATTAAAGTTAAAAAGTAAGATAACTTTCGAAAGTGATATTTGAAAAAATATATTTTGCGTATAAAGCAGCTTTTCTCACCATGATCTTAGAATTAATAGATGAATTAATTATCTTATGTTACTCATTTAAAATATTATGATGAATTTTATTATGATTTAATAAAATATAAAGATAAATTGGTTATTATGAAAAGTCGTAATAAAATAAAATAAAGATAAAATAAAGTTCAGCTCAAATTGATGAAAATTTATTTATAAAAAGTACTAGAGTTCTCTTTATGGTCATAAGGTTCTTTTACAATAAACTATAAAAAAAGAGGGTGTGAAAGGAATAACGAAGTCAAAGAGATAGATCCAAGTCAAAGAGATAAATCCGAAAGAAGAGATTAAAGAATAAATATTGAAAAACGCATTTTTATTAGATTTCTCATAGATCAAGGTTAGTATCCTATTATAATTTATGTATATGAATATGTAATAATTATGAATATAAAAATCCTATAATAATTTTTTATAATAAAATATTATTGTATGAAAACTAAAAAATAATTTAGGAGATGAATCATACTAATAACATCAGTGACGGTAAAGAAAAGGATAAAAAAGAAATAACGGGTGACGATAGAATCACTTTTGAAGCATTCATGTATTATAGAGTATAACCAATTTTAAAGAATATTCAAAAGTGATTTAATATTGCAAGTTGAATTCCATCTTAATCAAGCGAAGTAATATATTAAATATTTTAATTAGAAAAAATTGACTTTATTAGTTACAGTAAATGTATACTTTAGTTTAATTTAAAAAATGATAAACTAAGAAAATATTTAAAGAAATACGATTTAGAAAGTAATAATTAATTTTGTATATTTTGCGAGTAATTATATTAATTTTCATCACTATTTTAAACTACTAAATTTATAATTAACTATTATTATTTATTATTATTGAACTTTATTTTGTAAAGTTCAGTCCTTTGAGATAAGCCAAATCTCAATTTCTTACATTTGACTTAAATTTAGAAATAGACATACAATTTACTCAGCTTTCTCCATAAATAATAAACAATAAATAATGAATAAATATAATAGTGATACCTTGCACCTGCTTCTATAAATACTCATCATAGCCTTTGCTTTTTCCTCCCCCTTCTCCTTGCATCCTTCAACACCATTATACTACAATATTGCTCTCTGAGCTTTGCTTCTTCCTAATCCACACCCTATTCATTTTTTCTGTTTCTGGTAAGCCAACTCCTTCAATTCTTCTTATGCATGTTTTCTTAGAACACTAAACTTTTCTGTTTCACTCTGCACTCATTGCCCATATTCCTTCCAAACCATGGCCTCTTAATCACTCTACCAAAGACCCTTTATTACCATGAGTGCATACCTGAGGTTTGACCTTTTGAATCCTCAAAATTCGTTGTCATATGAACAAATGTTCGGAATTGAGAACCGTACCTCTGTTTTTGTGAACGCACCAATCTATTTGGTGATGTCAATATGTGGACACGTCTTAACTTTCTTTTTCCCCCTTTATTCCCAGGCTTAAAATAAAACACTGAGTGTTGAATCCAGAAAGTTTGATGAATGAGTGATTGTGTGACTCCAAAAGTTTAAGCACTTTGGAAAGAAAATTTCTGTGTCTGAAACTCTGTTCAAACGATTATAATAATGGGTTTTTGGCTTTCAGCTGTTCATGATTGACCTCTTTTCTTGAGGGTCCTCATTTTTTTTCATTGTTTACGGTTATAATAATTGAAGGAAACTTATGAACCCTCTCATGTATCTTTAAATTCTGTGCCCCCAAAGGGGTACTGTTGCAACATTTATTTTTAAATTAATCTATTTCCTTGGTTGTGGATTGTCCACTCAGAATCTTAACAAAGCTTTATCTCCAATGGATTGGATCAATACTATGATTGTGTTCCTTTATGATGCTTTAGCTTATATCAGTGCTAATCCGAGTAAACAAGAGCATTTTTTTTTTTTTTAAAAATAAGAGAAGCCATCAACATTTGTAGGCTGAGAATCACAACGAATCCCTATATAAATTTTGGTTGGTTCATGTTTTCATGCAACACAGTGTTCACTTCCTTTTGTTGTCTCTTTAAGGTTTTCTGCCTGAAATGGAGTACGAGGACCGCTTCAGACAGAACCAGAGACCAAAATATGATTGCCTTCTTTTTGGTGAGTTTTCTCGTGAGAAAGTTCATCGATTAACCACAAATTCTGAAACCACATTTGGATGTGATTAAGATTATAACTCTTGTTCTGTGCTGCAGATTTAGATGATACTTTGTACCCACTAAGCACTGGTATTGCAAAAGCATGTGGACAAAATATTAAAGGTGAGAGTCTCTTTGCGAATAGTGTTCTCGGTAATGTGTTTACTCTTTATGGATGTTGCTGACACGAGTGGTACCATTGATCTAGACTACATGGTGGAAAAGCTTGGCATAGAGAAAAGCAAAATTGATGATTTGTCCAACCTCCTTTACAAGAACTATGGAACAACTATGGCTGGTTTAAGGGTATGATTAAGTTTCTTTTCCTTGCTCATAATTGGAAGTGACTGTTGAATTCAGAAATCTTTGATAACTTATGTTTGTTTTGTTTCATTGTCAATGCAGGCAATTGGATATGACTTTGACTATGATGAATATCACAGGTACATGATCTTTTTTCTGTTTGTGTTTTTGATATCTTTGCGTGTTTTGTAGTGGTGATACTGATTTTTAAACTCTTGCTGTTACAGTTTTGTTCATGGAAGATTACCTTATGAGAACTTGAAACCAGACCCAGTTCTGAGGAACCTTTTGCTGAGCCTGCCCTATAGGAAACTAGTAAGTTCCTTATGTTTAACCCAAATACAAATTGCTCAAGATTCAACCTATAAAAAATGAAAATAATCTGATGAGAACTCTTTTTGTGTTTTCCTTTTCAGATCTTCACAAACTCAGACAAAGTCCATGCAGTTAAGGCACTTAGCAGGCTTGGATTAGAGGACTGCTTTGAAGGAATCATTTGCTTTGAGACGCTTAATCGCATCCATAAAAGCACTGTCTCTGATGATGAAGATGACATTGAGTTTGTGGGGGTTTCAAACACAACCAATCCAACCACAAAAAAGGATGCTGGAGCCTCACAAATCTTTGACATCATTGCCCACTTTTCTCAACCCAATCCCAACACAATTTTGCCTAAGACACCAATTATTTGCAAACCATCAGAAAATGCCATTGAGTTGGCTCTCAAGATAGCCAACCTTAACCCCCAAAGAACTGTAAGAAAAAACCATTATCATATTTCACTCTAGATTCTTAGTTTTGCTGACTCTTTTCTCACATTTTGGTTTTTCCTATGTGTCACTTTCAGTTGTTCTTTGAGGACAGTGTCCGCAACATACAAGCTGGAAAACGTGTGGGTCTTCACACTGTGCTGGTAAGTCATTAGCAATTTTGTTCAGTAGTAGGAACACCGCCAAACTAATCATGAAGAGGAATCCAACATTACAACAAAAAAAAAGCACCCAATAATCCTACATCCTTCTAAACCAGTTTAAATATTTCTTCCTCTTTTCATTCACTAAAATCCTTTTTAAAAACAAAACCGTGATGATATCCTGAAATCAGAAGACTAATCGTTTCAAACAAAAACTGTGTAGTGTCTTTAGTATTTTCATTTTAAAGTCGTCATAAATCCTCATAACTTATTTCATTCCATGATTTATAATGTTTGTTTTACTTGTGGAATTTTCATAATGTCTTGTAGATAAAAGAAAAATCCATATAGTTGAATGTAGATGTTAGTGGTCCAAAAAGATAAAAAGCAAGAATATTTGTGTGTTGCCCCCACAAGGCAAACCTGATTGTGTGGGAAACTGATATGAGCCTGTAATTGTTGATTAAAACTTGCAGGTTGGAAAATCTCAGAGAATTAAAGGAGCAGATTATGCATTAGAGAGCATCCACAACCTTAGAGAGGCTGTGCCAGAGCTATGGGAAGATGACATAAAATCAGAAGTTGCTTACCCTGGAAACCTTGCTGTGGAGACATCTGTGACTGCTTAGTAATCACAAACCAAAACAAAAAAAAAAAAAAAAAAAAAAACAAAAGAAAAGAGAAGTCCTTTGTGAATTTCCCAAGTTGGGACCTAGTAACTGTAGTTGATGTAGATGCTTTGATCATATTATAATAAATTAATATATGCACTTCACGTAGATGCTTTCATAACATAATAATAAAATTCATATGAAATATTAAATTCCCCCTTTGGGCCTCGCGTACTTTTTATATATATAAAATGAGGAATCATTATTTTTCTCCCTCGTCTCCATCAAGTGAGGAAGATTCGTTTTACATTAAAGTGTAAGGGAAAAAAAATTGTAAAGTGAATAGAAACTCCATTGTCATCTTGTAATTAAGTCAATTATAGTATAAAACAACACATATAACTTGAAGAAGAAAAAAATAGTGGAATGTTCAAGAGCTTTGTCACCCATAGATGGAAGGAAAGAGAGAAAGAAATAAATATATAGAAATGGATAGCTGTCATACAAATTTATTATATGAATATTCATTGGCAACATGATTAATCTTAGAATATATATTGTTAAATTTTACTATACAACAAAACATCATGAATTAACTTTTGAAACGCTTCATATAACTTGGAAAAACTATCCCTTGAAATAAAACTTGTTTCAGTTATTTGTCAAAAGTTTTTGACGACTGCAAGAATTAATTAAGAGCTAATCATTAACATGAATTGTCTGACGGTTAGTTAATTTTTTATCAATTATTCGTAGCAATCATAATTAGAAGACAATTAAATTGTCTACATATTTGACATTCTTGGCACGCTATTAACATAAAAACAAAATACCTAAGTTAAGTAGGTTAGTGTTTTAAATGCATAACGTACTTCAATAAAAGAGATGGTTGATACGCAAGTTGCATACAACATCATCAAATTCATCATGCATTATTTTTTATAATTAGTTCAGCTGATGGCCTCTTGTCTACTATATATATAGTGTAAGCAATCTCAACTTTTGAACAAAATTAAAAAAAAAAAATTATTAAGAGGTATTAAGTTCTAAATCGTTATATATGCACTCCTAGTTTGATTATTTCAAGATTTTAAAATAACTTTAGACGCACTTCTGATTTTATTATTAAGATTTTAAAATCAGTATAGACACACTTTTAATTTAGTTACTTTAAGGCTTTAAAACCACCTTATATGTAATTCTAATTTTGTTATTCCAATATTCTAAAATTAATTTGGTTATTTCAAAATTTTAAAATCATTTTAGATGCATTTCTAATTTGGTTATTTTAATATTTTAAATCGCCTTGGATATTTTTAATTTAGTTGTTTAAAAATTATATTAAAATTAAGGGTTAAATATGTTTTTGGTCCTTTAACAAAAATTGGTTAAAATGACTAAATTCACGTATTTTTAAATATGGTGGACTAAATTGATTCAAAGTTCCAAAGAATAACTAATTTCAATTTTTACTGAAAGTTAAGGGAGCAAAAACTTATTTAACCCTAAAATTAAAAAAGAAAAAAAGAAATTATTTTTTTTCTATCTACAAAATGTTTTTTAAAGAACTATATTCTCCATTGTGAAAGGAGATACATAGGACCGAAGTCAATCCTTGTCGGGTTCACTTCCCAAACAATCCAAAATATTCCAAAAGCATTTTTCCAATATTATTTTCATAAGAAATTATGTAGTCTCTGATTCTCCATTGTGAATGGAGATACGTAAGACCGAGGTCAATCCTTCTCGAGTGCACTCCCCAAAAAATTCAAAATATTCCATAAACATTTTCATAATAGTTTTTTGGTTAAATTACTCTTTTGGTTCTTCTATTTGTCAAGAAATTTTAGTTTGGTCCTCAAGTTTTTCGTTGTCTCAATTTGGTCCTCATTTTCTTAAAAATGACTCAATTTGGTCCTCGTTGTTAATTTTGACCAGACAATGTTAAATACAACGCCACGTGCCAGTTTCTGGTTTTTTTTATTTTTTTTGAATTTTTTTTTATCTTTTACACGTGTCACTTCACAGTTGTGTCACGTGTCAAAATGACTCAATTTAGTCCCTATATTTGTTTTTAGTTTCAATTTAGTCCCAATTTTTGTAAAAGTAAAGCAGTTTGTCCCTCCTTAAATTGACACTCAATTTAATCTTTGTATACAACTTATGATGATATTCTTAATAAAATTGACATTTTTATTAAATATTTGTTGAAATATTTTTAAACAAGTTTTTTTTTAGTTTTATTATTAGATAAAGTTAAACCCCAAATTTAATTTCAAAAATTAACAATTTTGTCATCATATATAAAGGCATCAAGTTTAGTGAAAATTAAAAATTAAATAACTTGTCACACATAAGTTTAGGAACTAAATTTAAAGTTCAAAACAAAACAAAAGTCTAATGTTTTGTATAGAATTTAAAGTTAATTTAAAATATTTATAGAAGTATTTAATAAAAACGTTAATTTTCGTAAGAATATCACCATAAGATTTATAAAAAAGTAAATTTAGTGTCAATTTAAGGAAGGACAATATTACTTCATTTTTACAAAAAATGGGACTAAATTGAAACTAAAAACAAATATAGGGACCAAATTGAGTCACTTTGACATGTGGCACAACT
>Ga0209589_1013199_pt1 | contig 10893 bp, 7 predicted proteins | sample CowpeawhiteBW_FD_187525 | JGI IMG/M metagenome (GOLD analysis project Ga0209589, IMG submission 187525) | Root nodule microbial communities of legume samples collected from California USA - Cow pea white BW (SPAdes) (version 2) | ecosystem: Host-associated > Plants > Roots > Nodule | place: USA...
CGATCTTTTGTCGGGGTTGCGTTAAGGACCCCAAGATTACTCTGCAGTATTATTATCGCGTGACGTTTTCCTTTAATTTCGCTTAATAATTAAATGGGACGTTACATATTTCAGAATTTTGATTAGATTAGTCGCTTGAAATCTTGTTCTCGAGAACAATTCTGTAATTTTTTTTTTTTTAATTTAGTAGATACGTATTTGAAATGGTGTTCTAGTTAAACATTTTTAATAAAAAAATTCAGCACGAAAACTAGAAGAGAGTATTCTTTGGTTTCTTTCTAATTTTACCATTTAAAGTTCTTCCTGAATTAAAAAATAATAATTTTTCTTTATGTCAATAAAATATTTAGAAATATATATTTTAATTTTTTTTCATTTTTATATCACTATATATGTGTAAATGGATTGATGTAATAATAGAGAAAATTGAGACAAATGAACTTTATTTTCATATGAGGTCGTTGAATTTGTTCTCGGATCTTGTACACATAGCCTGTCACATTATGAGAGTTGTCCATGTCTATCTTAACCACAAGGAAGGGCCGAAGACAGGGCTAATGACTACAGTGAAATCGTAACAAGTCCCTAATTCATACAACAATTATGTGTCAACTAATTCACATTATTATTCTTAATAATAGAACTGAGTTTTGTATAATAAACTATAATAAAAACTTTATTTATAATTTGGTCTTTTATTAATAAAATATGCATGTTATTTTATTAATCCTTCTATCGTTTTTTAAAATATTCATTTTCTTGGTCTTTAGCAGTTATACATATAATTGTACAAATTATTCCAACAAATTTATTTGTTTTTTCAACACATTTTTATTTTGATCTTGACATTTTGAAAGATATTTCAGAATACATTAAAAATAAACTCATAAGTATTTTAAAATATAATCTAGGAACTTAATGTAGTTATGCAAAAAGGTTAAACTAATTTTGTAAGATGCTACTATATTAATCCTTTAGTTCCTTGTTCTAACTCCATTACTATTATCACCATTAGCTCCTATCTATGCTTTTGTATATATAAAATATATACGATTATTATTGCATAAGAAAATAAACAAGAGACATACAATTACAATGGAAGCTAATTTCAAAAGAATAAACTCAATTAGAAATAGATCATATCTTATCACAAAAATTTGTTGTACCTAGAGCAAAAGCATTGGATGAACATAAATCTATGGCAGATATCTGTTTTTTATGATGTCCAAAATGACAAAGTGTACATGCCATAGAAGTCAAGATGTGTCTAGAATATAAAAGTCAAGATGTCTCTAGAATAAGGCCTATCTAAAATCCATTAGAATCATCTTAATTTGTGCATAATCCATTATGAACAAATATGGTGCAAAAGTTTAAAATGTATTTGAAAATTGTCAAGTTAATATCCATTAGGTTAATAATTTAATAGATTATAAGACTAATCCATTAGCTTAATAATAGAATTGATTAAAATAGTAGTACAGGGATTTGATTATTAAAATTGGTCTTCTGACTTCATGAGAGGGAGTAACTCATGTTGGAAAAGATTTTGTAAAAGCTTTCTTGGAGCATAGTGAAATGAACAACTGAATTTTCTCAAGATCCTTCAAGATTGGAGCAAATCAAATGGATCTTGGCTTAGCAAGATAATGTGAGATTTGATTGAACATGTGTATTCAATCTGGTTATTATTGTTAAATTTCATATATGTTATTTGAAAATCATTGAGTTTGTGATTGTGTTACTACAAGTGTGTGTAACCTTGCATAATAATTTTTCTTGATTAGTTTATCAACTATTTTGTGTCTAGAGTTAAGATTGTCTAGATGTTCAATTAATCTTGTAATTCTTTTTGAGACATAGTGAAAAAATTGTCTAACCAAGTTTGTTAGGGTAAACTAGATGTAGATTTCAAGGAATCAAACCCATATGAAAATCCTTATGTTTGTGTGTTCTATCTTTCCTTCACCTATTTTGTTATGGTATAAACAAAATATTAGTTTGTTGAGTTGTCATCACATGTCATTTTATTATTTTATTATTTTAAAATTTAAAATTTATGATTTTATAATTTTTAAATTTTATAATATATAATTTTATAATTTTATAATTGCATAAATTTATATTTTTGTGATTTTTTATTTTAATGAAAAATTATATAATTATAAAATTATAATTTTATGATTTGAATAAAAATTGAAAAGATATCACAATTTGATATTTCATAAAATTATAATTTTATAATTATATAATTGAATTAAAATTTTAAAATTATAAAAATATATAATTATATAATTATAAAGTAATAGAATAATAGAATGACATGTTGCATGTGACAACAACTTAACAATGTAACCTAACAAGATAATAACAATTTATATTTCTCAACAACCAACAGAAAAAGTTGACTGTAAGACTCGATTAGAAGAAATAAATTTATAGAGTATTCAATAAACCATCAAAATTTATAAGGAATTCAAAATTTCTAAATTTATCAAACAAAACATTTAATAAAAAACATAATTTTATCTTTTAATCCAAAGTTGAAAACTGTAAGGTTCATTTATTCTGCTCCTTTATTTTAAGGGCTGCCCTACAATAGTTGGGCCTAAAGGCTGGCCCAAAGGATAAAAACCATCCCTTTTTGCCCTAATTCACACTTCCACTCATTTTCAGAAAAACCTAGGATTGCTTCCATCTCCCTCCGCTGCCCAAAAGAGCTCTGTTAGGGTTTACACCTTCTCGATCGAACAAAGTTCAACTCCGTTTCTATATTCCACGTAAGTATCCCTTTAGCTAAGGCTGATCTTTCCCCAGCTGGGGTTCTAATATTCCAGTTAGGGTTTCGTAGTAATCTTGCTCTCGTTTGTTCCATCGTATTTCCAGTTTGGGAGTCTGCCATAGAACTGTGGTGCTCTCGGCTGCATATCGACGTTCTGCTAGCTTTTCCAGGTAGGGAAGCTTTGGCTCATTCTTGTTTTTCGTTTTCCCTGTCATGCAGCTGTTATTTTGAGGTTATGTGGTTGGTGTGATGCTATGATAGCTGTGAACGTATGAATATTCTTGGGTTGGACTGGTGTGGGTGGCTGTTGCAGGAAAACAGTGGCGAGACCTGCTAATCTCGCCCAAGCGAGCCAGTCTCGCCTAGGCGAGATGGACAGGGACTCGCCCAAACCCTCTTTACGCGAAAGGTCGCTCAGGCGACCAGCTCAGTTTTTGAGCGAGCGAGTATCTCGCCCAAGGGAGAGGGGTCTCGCATAAGCAAGATCCCCTGCGTTAGCTCCTGTTTCCTTTTTCGAGCCATCGCCTAAGCGAAGGGGGGCTCGCCTGAGCGAGAATAATTAATTAACCAATTAGCTTCATTTATTTTTATAATTTCATAAAAGAAACATTTTTTTATCTTTAATGTATTTATTAATAACAATGTAAATACCTACACTGAAACATGTTTTTAAAGTAATAAAATTAAAATAACATTTGTTCATATTTCGATCAGTCAAATGTAAATACTTTTCATATTAAGTTTGGAAGAAGTCCTAATCAACATGTATACGTAAATACTTGGCACAAAAATATAAAGGTGTCAATTTGGCCCAGTCTACAGGATTTGGTCTTGACCTATGTGGGTTAGGGAAAAAAGCTCACAATGAAAAAAAAAACCCATTAAAGAAGTCCATAGGGTTAAAAACCTCACAAAAGTCCTGTGAGACAGGACCAATCCATGGGCTTTCTTCTTCAACATGAAAAATATATTATTTTTTAAAATATATTATTATTTATAGGACGGACCCGCGATCCAGACGGTCCCAACGACCCAGACAAGTATGACGACCCGAACAGGCCCAACGACCCGAACCGGCCTGACAATCCCGACAAGCACAACGACCCGAACAGGCTCGATAACCCGAACAGGCTCGACAACCCAGACGGGTCTGACGACCCGAACAGGCACGACGACCAGAATGACCCGACAATCCAAACAGGCCCGACCATCCGGCCAGACCAAACGACCCGTACCAACATGATGACACAGACGAGCTCGAAGATTCAGACTAGCCCGACAATTCGGATTGGCCCGACGATTCAGACGAGCCCAACGACTCGGACAAGCATGATGACTTGGACGAACCCGATGAACTAGGCGAGCCTGATGACCAAGATGAATCCACCGACCAGAACAAGCCCGATGAGCCACACGGGCCCGATGATCTAGACAACCCCAATGACCTGGACAATCCCGACATCTCAAACAGTCCCTATGACCTTGACGGGCCAAATGACATGGAATGGCCCGTCCAAACTGTCGGGCCCGTCCGGGTCTTTAGGCACTTTTGGATCGTCGGGCCCATCTGAAGAGTCGAGTCTGTCTGGGTCGTCGGGCCCGCTTGGGTCGTTGGATCCGTCTGGGTCGTTGGGCCCCTCTAGGTCGTCAAGCGCGTTTAAGTCATCGAGCTTGTCCATATCATTGAGCTTGTCCATATCATTGGGCTTGTCTCGATCGTTGGTGTTGTTTGGGAAGCAGACCCGCCTGGTCATCGGCCCCGTTTGGTCATTGGCCCCGTCGGGGTCTTCGTGCTTGTCCGAGTCGTTAGGCCTGTTTAAGTCGTTGTGTTTGTCCATATTGGTGGACCCATCGGGCCCGTCTGTCTCATTGTGTCTGTTGAACTCGTCAGACCCGTCCGGTTCGTTAGACCCATCTGTCTCGTCGGGACCGTCCGGATCGTTAGGGTTTTCTAGCCTGTCCAAATCGTCGTGCTTGTTCGAGTCGTCTGGCCCGTCCAGATTTTCAGGCCCGTTCGGGTCGTCGGGCCCGTTCAGATCGTCAAACCCATTTGGATAGTCAAGCCCGTCTGGATCATTGGACCCATCTAGATCGTCAGACCCGTCTGGATCGTCGGACCTGTTTGGATCGTGGAGCCCGCCCGGATAGTCGAGCCTGTCTAGATAGCCGAGCCAGTCCCGGTTGTTGGGCAAGTTTGGGTCATCAAGCTTGTCTGGATCATCGGGCCCATCTGGATCATCGAGCTCGTTTGGGTCGTCGGGCACGTCCGGGTCTTTGTGCTTGTTCGGGTCGTTGGGCATGTTCAATTCGTTATGCTTGTCCAGGTCGTTGGGCTGGTCGGGCTTGTCTATCTTGTTGTGTCTGTCCATCTCGTTGGGCCCGTCCGGCTCGTCGGGACTGTCCAAATTGTTGGGATCGTTCGACCCGTCTAGATCCTCGTGCTTTTCTGGGTCGTCTTGCCTGTCCAGATCGTCTGTCCCGATCGTATCGTCGTGCTTATCCCAATCATCAGGCCCGTTCGGTTCGTCAGGTCTGTCTGGGTTTTTGGACCCGTTTGTGTCGTTGGACCTGTTTGGGTCATTAGGTACATTTAGGTCTTTAGGCTCGTCCAGTTTGTTGCACCGATTTGTGTCTTCGGGCCCATCCGAGTTTTCAAGCTCGTTCGAGTTTTTGCGCCCATCTGGAGCTTCAGACTTGTCCGAGTGATTGGGCCAGTTTGGCTCGTCGGGCTAGTTTGGCTCGTCAGGCCTGTCTGGATCTTCGGACCCGTCCGGGTCGCTCGACTTGATCTTTAATTTTGGCTTAATGTAATATTATTTGGGGGGCCTAACCCACCTTAGTCCTAGCCCTAACCCATTAGAAATGAAACTTTGGGAGTTGGGTTTTTTTTTTTGGCTCCCTCGTTTGGGACCCCTAAAAGGGGGCTTAATGAAGAGTGGGCTAGGACTGATCCATGGACTAAGACCAAATTGAGACCTCTACAAATATATATATATATATATATATATATATATATATATATATATATATATATATATATATATATATATATATATATATATAAAAGGAAAATATTATATGAGACTTCCTAGTTTTCATCTTTATTTAAGAAAAAGTAAAAGTTAAAAATGATAAACTAGAAAACATATTAGTTAAAATAAATGTAAGAAATGTAGTTCGGTATGCGAGAAGTATGCCCGCATCTCCATTTCTTTTAACATAAATTTTAAGGATTTTGGCTTTCTCCTAAAAAAATATGTTAGTTAAAGACACGTATGGCATGTAGCTCACATAAGCGCTTACCTGGGTTCGATACCCGCATCTCCATTTGTTTTAATATTAATTTTAAAAATTTAAACTAAAACAACTCCACACTCCCATGTGAAGTGAGATGGTGGTGAGAACATTTTTATTGGACCGTCTCCATATTTTTAATATATTTTTTTAAAAATTTTGTTGACTTTATTATATTGAGTGTCTAGGCATAAGTTTGTAAATTATTAAAAGAAGCAATAATATAAAGAAAAAGGAGAAGAAGAAGAAAGCAAAGAAGATAATGGTTGGTTTGTTTGGTAGTACGGAATGGCATGTGGATGCAAAAGAATGAGTAAGAAGAATAATAATTGGTGTAGGTGTAGATGGAGGCACCAGTTTGAGTTGGATCAGAATGTTTCATTACCTATGCCCACATATGAAAACCACAAAACAAATACAACCTAAATTGTAATTAATACAAACCTATATTCTAAGATACTTATTTCAATATCAATTTAGGTATTAACTCTGAATTTGATATTAAGGTTGTATTTTTGTTATCATTAATATAATAAATTCTAAAATTCAAATAGATTAATTCATCATTTGGATTGTAAAATGTAATTGTTATACTTACTCATCTCACTTGAAACGGTTTAAATAATTAAAAATCAAAATTTTATCTTTTCATAGATCATCCTCATAACATGTAAGTGCCTATCTAATCACTATTTCAACTAATTGGACTAAATTCTCTCTCTCTATATATATGTATATATGATGTGATGCATAATAATATTGGTTGTTTTCATGCTTATAAAGTTTGGAATGATTATTTTTTTCATTTGTCACGAGGGTCACATTCAAGAGAATCCAACAAATAAAAATATATTACAAGGGATCCATTATAATTTAGATTAGGAAGTATGTGATTATAGTTTTTGTGAACAAGGTGTTGTTTAAGTGACAAGAAGCCACTTTGTTCATTGCATTTTGTTTTGAGTATGATTGTGTGAAACTGTTTTCACATGTAAGATCTTTAACTGCAACAAGAATTTTTGTCCATCCATGGGGCCTCTATTATTATCCTATCACCAATCATTCTATTTTCTTTCCATTAACCACGTTGCAAACATTTACATCAATTTAACAAATCATGATTACTATGGTTTTTCTTTCTATTCATGTTACTATCGTTTTTATTTTGTTTGTTACATTTTTATTAGAATTAGAAATGCATTTCTTTTTCCCAATTTGGTTTTTTAGTACTTTTTGATTTACATGTTTTTCAAGAGTTTTATTTTTCATCTATCTTGACAAGGAATTGAATTTTTTTTTACAAAACTATTAATTAGATTAAGGTTTAGTCTTTTTTTGGTGGATAATAGATTATTGGAGCATAATTCAATATTGATTTTTCTATAGAAAGATAATTTAAGTTTAGGGATAAAAAGATTTATTATCGAGTTGAAAAGAATAATAATTTTTTTAATTATTTTTATTAATGATTAATCTTTAAATAAACTCTACAAGTTCGTGAGTTTTTTTTAATTATTTTTATTAATTATTAATCTTAAATAAACTCTGCAAGTTCGTGAAAAGGTCCATACTTGAGAAGGAGAAAGAGATTTAAAACTTCAAGACATTAAGTCTACTACCAATCTTACTTAGTTGACAACCTCAACCAAGTTTTATTGTTTTAACTCATTCGTTTCACGTACTTATCTTTAGTAGTGTCTTATATATTATAATTTTTTATTTTATATAAAAATATATTGATATGTCAACTAAAAAATTTGAATCAAGCTATTTAAAAATTCGTAAGAACAGGAGAATTGAGCTTTAATTACATGACAAAAAGGAGCTATGAATAAACTTATAAAAATAGATACGAAAAATGGATTAGATAATACAGGCGATTGCTATTTGAATGAAAGATAATAACAATATAAATATAGGTGAAACCAACAATAGAGAAAGAAAAGTAGTTAGTGATGTGGATAATTCTGATTCACAAACCCATGATAATGAGAAGAAGATTGAGAGATTAGATGATGATTCTACTCTTGATAAAAATATATATGATCAAAACCAATGGAAGAATATTGATACAAATTTAAGATATTTATTTGTAAAAAGGGTTTTATTAAAATCAATGATATAAATTTTCCTAAAAATATACATTCTAGGCACTTTTCTTCATCAAATTATAATCAAAGGTGTAATTTTTTGCATCAAAAAAGCTTAAAATATAAATTTCAACTATTGTGTGTCATGGACCACTAGGCGAAGTCCAATGCAATTTGGTGATAACAATAACGTTTATAAAGATAAGTCATGGCTAGAAAAAGTTGTGTGCCTTTCATTCACTAAAGGAAAATGGTTCTGTTATTTTCGAAGTTGAGAGTGAAAAAAACAAGCATGCATGTAAAAGTTCTTTATAATATACCATTGTTTTAATATATGTGGTTTATTATCTTCAAAAAAGTATCAAGTAACCTGTCATTTTTTGTTATTTTATATTTTATATATTTTCGGAAGAGTCATTAATTAAATTGTTAAGAACTTTAATAAAATAATGGACAAAAATAAATAATAAGAATTTTTTAAAATATTGTTCAACTTTTAAAGATATCATGTTAATATAATTTTTTTATCACAATATATTCTTTAATAATATGAACTAAAAATCTATGTATGAAATTAATGGATAAAATTAATTATTACAAATTAAATAAATTAATTTAAGTTGAATAAATATTACAAATTAAATCAATTGAATTGAATTAAATTAAAAAATATATTAGAAATGAAATGTTTTATTGTCATTAATGTTTTTCATATTCCAATATTACAACTATATTCAATGTAAACCTATTCCAAGATAATCTGACATTTTGTGTTGCTCAAGAAACATTGCAAAATCTCTTTGTATTACGAAATCTTTTCTAATTCCAACTCATGAAATCTCTTTGTATTTAAAACTTGAGAAGTAATTACTTTTGAAATAACACTTAATAATATTTGTAATTTAACTGATGTAATTAATGACACACAAAATCGTAAAATCATTGACATTAGACTTTTTTTGGATTTCAAAATTTTTAAATAATAATTTGAAAAATGATGAAGAAATTTAATTTCTAACAAGGATAAACCTTTTTGTACTCCAACGTATATGATAATTTACACTGCTCAATAATATTTTTTGTTTTGTAGGTAATTAATGTCACACCCAAGCCATAAATGATTAACACTTCATATCAAATAAATTTAAATATTTAAAAACTTATTTTTATATCATATTTTCTTTTCACCTTTGTAGTTTTCACAAAAAACATGTTATTATGAATTGTTCAAGTTTAGGTCTAAACTAAAAAAGTTGTATTTGAAAGTGTATGTTGATGACTACTCCAATAGGTTAAAACGTTTCATTTGTTTGTACTTTGTCTATCTTTTCTGTAAAATAGGAAGCGGGTGGAAGAAGATTTATACTTCTAATGACTTAGAAGAAGATTGTCATATTGTATTTGAGTGTGATGATGTTAGATATAATGAAAATATTAATGTTCTATGTGTTTAAGTTTTATGTCACTTTTAAGTGTTATTTTTTACTTTAGTAATATTAATATTAATATATTAATTCCATTTTCTACACATTATTTCATTTTCTTCACATTATCTATCAAATTTTTTTTATAATTTGTAATTTGGATAATAAATAATGAAATTTAAAATTTAAGTTTAGTTATCTTTATTATATAAAGTATTTATCACAAAAAAAAAATGTATTACATGAAATACCAACCTAACATAAGATGTTTTGTTTAAAGTTTAACATAGTTTTCTTTAAGAAGCTTTTTCATCTTCCAAGAAAGTAATTAATATTAACAACAATCAAAATTAACTTTTCATTTTTCCAACGTTACTTCAGATACCCATCATTACTTATTAAAGAAATAATGTTTATTGGGCTCTATACATTGCCAACTCATAGTAGTTCTCGAAATTTAAGAAAGTTAAATGTTTGTTACATATGCATAATTAAATCCTTCTAATATTAATTTTTGTATTATCATTTATAATTTATAATTATAGTTTTATATTTTACTACATTTATTTACGTAAGTCCTTGAAGAAGGTTTGGACAAGGTTGAAAAGTTATCACATTTTGCAAAGTTTAACTTCCACAAACTTTTGCTCTTTCGAGATATTAATTATGAACAAAGAAATTAGTTTTTTTTTTCTAAATGCACAGTCATGTATGTATCTTTTCAACATTCCTATAGAAAGCCTATTATGATTTTTTATTTTGTAAAATTTTATGTAGTTTCGTGAAGAAGCTTTGTACAATGTTGAAAAGTTCTCACATTTTTCAAAATTAATCTTCCACGAAGCAATCTCTTATTATTTAGAAATGAAGAGACTTTTGTTCTTCCAGGTTATTAATTATTATAAAGAAAGTAATTACTTTTGGTGTCTCAATGCATTGTCATATATATTTGTGCATTACGTCATTTTTAACTTAGCTTCTTGAAGAAGCTTTTACAACTTGGAATACCTACTTTCAACATGTTTTGTTTTCTAATTATGACAACATTAATTATGAACAACTTTTTACTTTGCATGTTCCCACAAAATAAATTGGTGTTGGAAATAGGGGTGGCAATTAGGGCCTGGCCCAAAGAAAAAACGCGGGGTGGTCCAGGGCAGTGAGCTCGCAGGCCCGTAGCCCGCATAAAATTAAAAAAAAAAACTTGCACTTGTGTATATTAATTACTTCTTTTATGGACTCTTGCATTAACGTTTCAAATTCTTGTATAACTGGAAAAGACAAGTATTATGTAATTTTTAAT
>Ga0209589_1013202_pt1 | contig 10889 bp, 8 predicted proteins | sample CowpeawhiteBW_FD_187525 | JGI IMG/M metagenome (GOLD analysis project Ga0209589, IMG submission 187525) | Root nodule microbial communities of legume samples collected from California USA - Cow pea white BW (SPAdes) (version 2) | ecosystem: Host-associated > Plants > Roots > Nodule | place: USA...
CGATCATTCAATTTAAATTGGGCAATTAGACGTCGTGATTTATCAACTACATGGTCAAGGGTTCCAAGAGGCTACTTAAAAATAGTTTTTCTTCCATATTGTAGCACTATTGCAAAAGTTAAACTCTACTCCCCACTTACGTACGCATAACTCCCCGCTTTTGAATGCAATATATCTTTGGGGTTCTGTGAGGGTCCAGTCACATTAAATTAAATTATTTGAAAATGGCTAACGCTTGAGTCACGCCAAGGAATTTATTTGTAAACGAATGAAATAGGAATAAGGCTTGACGACATTTTACTTAGGTTTTTTTCTATGTCCTGCACCTTTGTTGAGAAAACTTTGCTTCAACTCCCCACGTACTCCTTCCTTACTCCCCACATCGGCCTCAGCTGTTTATGCAGTTGTGTGGCCATATTAAATCCACCTAATTTCGATCATTCAATTTAAATTGGGCAATTAGACGTCGTGATTTATCAACTACATGGTCAACGGTTCGAAGAGGCTACTTAAAAATAGTTTTTCTTCCATATTGTAGCAGTGTTGCAAAAGTTAAACTCTACTCCCCACTTACGTACGCATAACTCCCCGCTTTTGAATGCAGTTTATCTTTGAAAAGAACACCAAACAACCACATACACATCCTCTGCGTAATACGACCGAAAAACGTTACATTTGGCTTAAACAAATTAAATGGGCTCCGCCAAATGGTCGATTGTACGCTTGGGCTGACGAATTCCTTGTTGTCGACCACTTCTTCTAACTCTCGCATTGCCTGATAACGACCCACCACCACCACCAACCCAAATGGTTGCCAGAATCTCACTTTCCCCCTTTTATCTCTTCACTTTCTAACTCCGGCCGCCCCACCCAAGCCTCACTTTCCCCCTTTTATCTCTTCACTTTCTAACTCCGGCCGCAAGTTGGTATTTCCACCTTCTCTCTCTTCACTTCTCACTGCGGAACGGACCTCCCCCCTTTTTTCTCTTCTCTTTCTCTCTCTAAAGGACATTTAATCTCATTTTTCTTTCCCTCTCAGCTGCACGTGCAAACAAAGATTTTCAGTTATTAAAAATTAAAAAAACTGCTGCCACGTAAGCTGTGTCAAAACCTTGTCAAAAAATTTTGTTGGAATATCATTATCTTATTAATAATATGTTAGGCTTTTTTTCTATAGCCAATTTAGTTTACATTCAACTTTACTACTTTGCATAAACATTGTGAATTTAAAATTGACAAATTTGCGTAAACATTTAATTTAGTAAGCATCCTCTATTAAGGATAGTTGATAAATTTTACACACAAAAAGTAAGTAACAAATGAGGTTAAAACTAATATAATTATATTAATTTAAAATCGTCTTCATTGTCTTAATTACTTTAATTAATATTCTTTAATATTCCTTATCTTGTTAGTTATGTCATTGCTAAACTAACTACAGTTTTAGCATAGACTACAGTAATAGTCATTAATAATAACTTGGAAAACACAAAAAAAATAAAGTCAAACGAAAAATTGTTATGCTTAACGGACAAACTTCCATTTTACATAAGGATTTATGAGAAATAAAAATTTTACGATGATTAAACTTTAAGAACTTTAAATGTGGATCGAATGAAATATCTATCACCTATAGAGAGTAAAGGAAAAACATTTAAGTCCTCTAACAATGAAACTGATATTCCTTTGCAAGAATAATACTGATTATAAATCTTTTCCGGAGAGTGATTGCATGGAAAACAAAAGCCAAAATATTGAATAAGAGAATACGTTAACATTGAGGTAGAGTTTATAGACATATTCTAGGGGCTGAAATGTCTGACACTTTCAAGTCTTGATTATAATGACTAGAGATCACTTAAATCCCTCATACCCAAATTAATTTACAAGGTATAATGCTTCATCCAACAATCAACTTCAGATGCTTTACCATGAAGATGTGACAATTTACTGATGAGCTTATCATTCTAACAGGTCTGGCTCATTTTCCAAATCCCATACAACAATTCTTCCATCCAATCCTGTATATTCAATGTGTAAGCATTAGAAAAAGCAGCCTTCTCGAGGTAAACCATATCAGCACAAAAAAGTAACAAAAAATTCAGATGACCATCATTCTCCGCTAACCTGATGTGCTGAAACGCCTTATCATTTTTCCACGATTCCCAAGAGGTATAATACAACTATAGAGGCCAAAAATCAACCCAGTCGTTAGCATTTTATATGAACTAAGTTGCCTGAATTTCACTGTCATTGTGAAACCGCTATGATATTGTAGAATTGAAAAAGCTAGCATTTTACAAAGAAAATATGTAACATCACCAATCGCATTTCGAGAAAGTACAGTTCATGAAGAAGATACATACTTTATACAGTTCTCATGAACAGTTCCACGAGTTCTTGAAGTTTCAACTGCATCGTTGTTCACTCCATGCTTTGATTGACCATAAAACTTCCCAAATGCTTCAGAGAACTGGTTAAAAGACATAATTTGACAAATGAAGGAAAGAGTGAACCTCCAGTTATTAACATATACAGAAATACTACAAAGATTAAACGAAATATCTACAAGCCTACAACTTATGACCTTGTGCTAACCTATCTTTAAGCTTGATTCAGCTGTCAAAGTTCACGTTACAATGAGGTTTTGATAACTAGAAAATACTTAATTACATTTTTTGCTCTGGATAAACAAATTTGCAAATTATGTCCCTCGCTATTTTTTTGTTCCAGTATAGTATTAAAAAGTTAGAATTGATGCATTAATACGAGGAGTAGATGACAGAAAACCAGATAAGGTGGTTCGATTAGTTCGTTTTATGTTGCAGAATTTCTTTATAACCAGTGGTTTTTCTTTTAAAAGATTAACCTTTCACAGCTCTTGTGTTACAATTTACTATAACAAGATTCTAATATACTAATTTCAGCAGTTGGCTAACCCGTTCTAAAGGATAAACATCCTCTGCTAATTGTACTTTCCCATTTTCTCGAAATTAAAATTTTATTTTCATAAAAATATGTCAGCTAGAGATTCTTATGCATGTTCCTTGGTAGGTTAAAACAACAACTTTCTTTTATTACTGGCACGATATGAGTATCTTCATTAGACATCAAAATGGAAGTTATGATTCCCTCAAGTTGACACCATAATTTTTTGCTGACATTTTTCTTTGATCTTTCCAAGTTGACAAAACCTAAATGTGTTAGGAACGTAGGAGGACCAGGAATTCTCTCTATTAGCCACGCCACAACTCCATCAGTATTTTCAAGTTAGCCATCACTATTAATGAAATTGATTTCCAGCAGGAGATTTACGTTTCTCATAGCTAAATACTGAATAATATTATGCAAGAAACTCAGTTACCTGTGAGCCATATCTTGATCCAGAAGATGCTGCTTTCCGTTCTCCCAGATATCTGACAAAACTCCTATATAAAAAAAAAAAAATCAAAGATTAGTAAAAATAAATGAGGAACGAAAACAAACACGTTTCCTCCACCTAGAAAGGTAATTAAAAGCGTCCTTATGTAAAGATGAAAAAACACAATAATTCTAGCTCGATTAGAAAGTAAAATTATTGCAGCATACAAATTGGACAAAGTCACGATAAGGATATCAAAAACACAAATATCTGAATTTACACGTACCAAGTTCCCCTTTCATCTGCCGCAAAAACCATTGGGTTGCAATCAAATCCTACACCTATCACTTTTCTCTCAGAAACAAATAGTACCTGAAAACATATAATACCATGTTTCCCCAGTTCCAAAAATATCAGTAAATAAGCAAAAAAGACAATGGAAAACTAAAAATAGATAGACAGGGTGGATGCTGACCCACATCACGGAGGGGCAAATCACGGAACACGACATTTTGGGCCACAGGAGAAGGACCAACATCATCAACAAAATATATCATAGAATTATGACCTGTATAATAATAACAAATATAGTTGGTCTGTTAGAACATTGTAAATATAATAATGGTGGATATTAAGATTAATTAAATTCATTTATGTGTTATTAGCTTAAAATGGTGTAGCTAATATTCTGTAATTATGTCCTCAATATTTTGTAAATATGTTTTTGCCCTGTAGATTCAATAGCTCTGTCGTAGTCTGAACACACGAAATTTATCCTATGCTCTCGTTTCTCTCTGTCTCCATATGCTCAAAAGTAAAAGACACAGCGTGACTTGCTAAAATGCAATAATTTCAGAAGATTCCGTGATTTTACATAAAAGACCAATATTTTATTTTACTATAATGTGTCGATAAAAACATTGTGCGCCATGAATACCTGATAGTACCAAAAAATTTATCTATAATATTCTTCTTTTATTAAAACACAAAGATAAACTAAACCTCAGCAAAAGCATCTAACTTGCAATCATAATCTTATGCTAGCAGAGAGTAACCATCCAGAGGAAAGAATTTCCTCACCTACATACGCTAGAGTATTGCCACTTGGTGACCACTTGACTCCAAATGTCCAAGATGACGAGAGATCAAGCTGAACAATCAGCTGTTGCACAACAAAAACAGTATTAGCAGAAGATACACTTAGCCAACATGTCTTTTCATTTAATATCTCTATTTTCTTCTGTTTTCTAAGAGATAGAAGAAAAAATGTTTACAAGAAAGCTAATTAGATATTCAGTTCATTATTATAATCTTGTACAAATCAATTCTTTCAGCTGCATTCAGTCACTGATCAGTATGCTAAAATATATAATTCCAGACACCAAACCTTCACAAAGTCTTCTTTTTAAATTATATCATTTCAACTTTACAATCAACAACAGGTAAATATTACGTCCATAGGACATTTAACAGGTTTCACAAGCAACGTATTTACTGCAACATGTATGCAAATTTATTTTACATTAAGATGATCATAAATATATAAAAAGAAAAAAATCTCATGTGGAACAAGAGTTAAAATTGAACCTCTCCAAATTTTGAATCTGATGAAGTGCCCTTTTTTGAATCCCTGTGCCAATTCAACATTTAAACTTGAATGATATAAAAACATAAAAAAAAAAAGTCGACTACAGTCAAATATCCTTTTATCATACTTTGCATCAACGCCTTTAATAAAGGTGGAGAATACTCGGCATTTCCCATCTGTTGATGTTGTCGCGAGAAAAATCTGCAGTTTAAAGAAAAACAAAGATGTTGTACATAGGGTTTTTTTCTACATCACATAGCAAATATATTTCAGAACACAATTATCAATGTCATGAAAAACACAACTTTTTAAAATTTGAGCCTGAAACTAATAATTTAACAGGCCAAGAATTTTTTTCGGGTAAAACAATAGAGGAAAAGGAACTTAGAATACAGGAGATAAATAAATGCCATATACTTAAAATATAGGATAACATATAAATTATAATTGCAATCAACAAATATAGGCATATGAAAAAAAAGCCAAATTATAGAATTTTTTAGCTAGCCGAGCAAATGCAACTCAGAGGACTTGGTATACAAAAAGGCTTTCAGTAGCTACTGTAAAATAAAGACAAACACTTGGAATATCAATTTATGTATGAGAAAGACAGACTAACATTATCTGGATGCCAAGAAACACTTGTCACTGAAGAATTGTGTCTTTTCCTGATAAGTTTGCTGACCCACCTGCAAAGTAGATACAAATATAAAATGCATGAACAATGAAAAGAAAAGAAATATCCACGAAATATTGTGAAATTCAATGTTCCAATTATATCAACGGTGTGTCCACAGGAAGGGCCGGGTTTAGGAATTTTTTTAACCCAACTTCCTCATGAAAGCAGTGGATTGGATTGAATCATATAGCATGCTAATTGCTAAAATATATCAAGATACAAAATGGAAAATTCATTACAAAAGCAACTCTAACTAACGTCAACTTAAATCCCAAATTAACTAGAAAGTAGCATACCCCATCAATTTTAATTATTAAATATTATCAAAGGCAAGATTTATGAACAAGTTAAGGACACGACCAAGACATTCTATGAAGCACAGACATAGCTCTTCAATTCAATGTGTGTCCCCATGTCTGATGCTGACACACATACAACATCTATATAACATGTGTCAGACAATGTTGAAGTGTCAAATTTAAAAAATATTTCTTTTTTGTGGGTCTCACTGTGTTAATGATGACACACTTGGTGAATTTTCTTTAGAAGTTGGAAAATTGTAAAATTATTGGGTAAGTTTCTATTTCCCATTTAACCATAGAAACCACCTATTTCATATTTAATAAATTTCTCTTTACTGCTATTTTTTAGCTTCTCCTTCTCTTTATAAATAAATAAACTATTAGTCATGGTGATGTTACTAGGGGAAGTCAAACTGCAGGTAAACCCGTCTAACGAGGTTAAAACATCAAAAATAACTACGTAAAATACATGTCCTTTTTATTGTAGCCAAGATGCTAAAGAACCAGGGAAATAAAGTGCAAGGAAACAAAGAGAAACCAGTTGTTGTCCTGCTCATAGTAGCATATACAAATAGTTTTGGCTCCACTCCCCACTGCAAATTTGTTTTCTGCAAAAACAAAATTTGGAAATGCATCATAACCATAACATATAACTTTTAAAACAAATTACAAAATAGTTAACAAAAAAGGTTTAGACAATTATTATAGGAAAACCACAAAAAAAAAAAAAAGAAAATAAAAAAAAAAAAAAGGATATTGAAAAGAAGGTGAAAGCACCTGAGTAACGAAGGACAAAAGTGTCACCTTGGAGGATCAAACATCCAATATTAACATTGCACCCAAGGCTTGGGTGGGTAAAAATTTGATCAAGTATAAAATTGCACCAGACATGCACGACAAGGGCATAACTAAAGTTGGCTTATGATAGCCTCTTGGTCATTACATCTTCCAACACACACTAACTGCAATCTAATCGTGCAAGGGGTTGTGAAGGAAGAAAAGCTTTTACTCCTACACAATTATTTTAAATTATGGGATCTTTCGGAGTAATTATTTTCTAACTCAAGAAGGCAGACAACTCATAACGTTCGGAGTAATTATTTTCCCTGATGAAGTTTCATGGATATAGACATGTCTCTACTTAAGAAGACAAGCATATAGAAAATGAACCACGGCAACATGCTAAATACCTTTTGGACTCCATTGAACACAAAGAGCAGCACGGTTTAGTCTAAGGATAACAAGAGTTGGCACCCATTCTGATTGTTCAAGGTTCCAGACATATCTACAAAGAACAAGTGGTTTGCATCTAAGCTTGTTATTATGTATTGTGTATATATAAAAAAAATGCAATGTTAAAAAGTCACCAAGACCTAGGATGACAAGTTGAATGTTCTAAATCACACAGGCACTCACGAATTCCGATCATGGGATGCGGTAACTATTCTATTTGATCTTGCACTCCAGTCTATCCCAGAAATTACCTGATCATGCTGAGAAAGAAATCCAAGAAATGAAACTATTTACTTCTCCAACCAAATTAGTTAATCCACTATAAACAGAGTTGGAATAGAAAAAAAAATCATTATATTATTGGCATCAGAGTTGACTTCATGGAAAATAATCAAATGCTACTGGAGACTCATATAGCAGTTCATAGAACTATATGATATGCACCACAAATGTAATACAACTTATTGCTTGAAAATTGCCTTCATTCTTACTGCCAGTCCAATCACTTCTGACGGTCGAACTTAACTTTTTAATCACTAAGCATAAAAAATATCAGTCTTACATATCTACTACTGTGATCAAATCCACAAACAAAAGTACATAATTAATAACATTATTTTAATAGAAACAAAAGGAGGAATATTAGCATGCTACCTTTTGAAGAACATACACCTTTTCCCATTTGTCTTCAACCAACTTATAGATGTGCACTTCATTATTGTTTGGACATAAAGCGACCACTACAAAAAGAGATAAACACATTATAATATTTGAAGAATCAACAAAGCAGTAATAATATGCCTTAAATACACTAAAAAGTAGATTTGTTATCGTAAGCCCCATAAACTGTACTCTTAATCTTAGAATATACTATGATACATAAAATGTTAAAACGTTTTCATATCATATTCATTAAAAGGTAACACTGTCCAGGATTACATTTGCATGAGAAAAGAAAATGTTGAAGCACCTTAAATTATATCCACCGTTTGACGAGCTTTATAACAATAAATTATTATGTATTGAGACAAAATCACCAATTTGGTCCAAAACAACAACTTAGAATAAATTTCCTAATATTAAGGCATTAGTAACAAGGAACTAAATATCAAAATATTCCCACTATAATCTTGCTAATCGAGATCAACCTTCCAAGTTCAAACATATTTTGATTAAACATGTCATGAGCATAGCTGTCAATCTTGGATCGTAACACGGAAAGGTCAACCATAAGAAGGCGCTATACCCCTTGTCAAATATATATATATATATATATATATATATATATATATATACAAAAGCAAAGTCATATTCTTATATAATACGTCCTGGTCAAAAAGAATAGGACAGTGGGGGGTTGAATGACAAAATGTGATTCGGTCACCAGAGAATGTGCAGATGGGCATAGGAAATGCATGGTTGAGATAACACAAGACTCAGTGACCAAAAATACTAGTAAATGCTAGGAATGACCATAAGTACTGCCAGCAACCAATGGACTTGAGCTCATGAGGGTAGATGAGGCAAGCACAGGCTAGTAAAAAAGAAATGACTGTATAGGAACAAAAAGGAGGGTTTTCCATATTCTAAAGCCAACTGGAAAATGATAGATATTGGAGACTTTGCATCGACTAGTGGTATGGCTAAAATCAAATATATAAGTGACATGCAAGTTTAAATTTACAAGTTAATTTTGTAAAGTTGTGATAGACATGAAATCTTTTCAAGATGGTCTCACAACATATTTTAGCAATTGTTGCTGGGTTTCACATATTATCCGCTATTAGGCAACTAGTGGACTTACATCTTAATATCTAATCGAACACTCAAGATGTCCAATCCTTGACGTAAGAGAAGTATGTTGGAAATCACTATCAACTAGTGGTATGACTAAAATAGAGTATATAAGTAGGATGCAATCCTCTCTTACAAACCCGTTTTGTGATATTAAGTTGATCTAAAACTCTAAGAATAAAAATATGAAAATGATAGGGTTGGAAAAGTCTGAAAATGGGCCAAAATAGGGATTTACACTCCATGTGCAAAATAGCAGTAATTGTAGCTGCACATGCAATGCACCACACGTGATGTTAAAGAGCTCCAAAACCCCCCATTTTATGAACACTTTAGATCACAGAAATTTGGACATTCGAAACATCCAAACAAAGTGAACAAAACTTTTTGCTCAACCTCTTAACTTCTCCCCTCCACATGTCCAAAAATTTCACATTGCACACTATAACTTCTAGTAGCTCTCACTCAAGTTCTTCAAACATCCTCTGATCTGCATTGGATCCACAACTTAGTAACTTTCGCTCAAGTTTTCTATACACCCATGACCGAGGTTTACAATAATATAACCAAGTGTATTTTCCTTCTTAAAAAATGCCATTCTCCCACCATCACAAAGCAGTAGCTTGCGAAAAACTCAAAAAAATTCAAATCACAAAAGAAATTACTCAAATTGATGATCAAAACAATCAAACAAGTTACACAATTTCCCTAGGCAATTAAACACACTAAAATGAACAATTTTCCAAGCTTCAGGAACCAAACGATTCCTAATTCAAGCAAAAGAAAACATCAACACTCCACACGTGGTGATTATCAGCTTCGCCATCGAATAATTTTCGTGCAGAAGGTTTCTAATTTTCACAAACCGCAGCCTCCGTTCGATTTCAAATTAAAAAAAAAAACTCAAAATAAAACATAAAATCAGATCCAATCAACATCGCATCTGCAAAATCAGAAAATTCCAGATTCCATCGACGAACAGAACATATCAAATTCAAACCACCGCCGAATCCAATTCCCTAAAATTGGCAAAAGAAAAAGCGAAAGGCGTGCTCTGTTCTCTCTCGAAACAGTGAATTTGTCGGAATCCAAACCGAAAAAATAAAACAATTTAAATAGAGAGATACAGTAATTACTAGATTGATCGGCGCTCCAGGCGTGGCAAGTGATGCATTGCGCGAATTGGTGAACCGCCATGACCACCATTATTTCTCTTTCTATCTTGTGCAGTGAGTGAAACAGAACAGAACGAGATCTGGCTGTGAAGTGGAGTGAAATGAAGGGGGTTAGTTAGGGGTTGTTTGAGTAGGGATTACTCATTTTTTTAAGAATTTTACTCCAAAATTTGATTACTTTCAAACTTAAAAAATAGTTTAATTCTAACTTTTTAAATCTTTTAAAGATGTAAAGCTTATGCTTATTGGTTAGTCGTTCATTTTAATTGTTTTTTTTATCAAACGTGACTTTTGCATTCCTTAAATAACTTTTTTTAGAAATAATTTTCAATATTTTGTTTAGATTGTTTTCTTAGTCTTCCTTGTTTTTGTATATTTATTTATTTTAAATTTAACAACCGAGACCCGTGCATAGGGATGACAACGGGGCGGAGCAGGGACGGGTTTCGCTATCCCATACCCATCCCCACATAAAAAATTCATCTCCATCCCCATATCCAAACCCAACGGGTATCAAACTTTTTTCCCATCCCCATCCCTACCGGGTAACGGGTATAATCTCGTACTCATACCCGTACCCGTGTTCTAACTACTTCAATATTAATTTTTATAAAAGAAAAAAAATTACGATAAAGAAAACATAATATTATGAAATATTCAATATTAGGAGGATTTTCTTCGATGCCAAATACCTTAAAATAAATTATAATTGTTTACATTTTATATTAGAATACCAAATAAAATTTTATGTGAACCA